>Ga0335069_10001061_pt1 | contig 44347 bp, 39 predicted proteins | sample Lox_Sample_11_FD_206714 | JGI IMG/M metagenome (GOLD analysis project Ga0335069, IMG submission 206714) | Soil microbial communities from Loxahatchee National Wildlife Refuge, Florida, United States - Lox_Sample_1.1 | ecosystem: Environmental > Terrestrial > Soil > Wetlands | place: USA...
CATTTATTCCGCACATTTTGATTCCTTGGATCGCGTGCCCACCAACAGTCGTAGCACATCTTGTAGTGCGCCGCCTCTACAGGCTTTGGACAGTGTTGGCACTTTGGTAAATTTTTCTTCTCAAATGCAGCTTTCTTGCCGCACCCACAATTATCACAGTATGGCTTCTTGTCAGCTTCGGCGTTAGCGCATCCAGCCGACTCTTCGCTCTGAGTGACTATCTCTTTGGGATGGAAATTCCCGAGTTCGTAGATCCCGAGAGCTTTGCCGTTGGAAGTCTTATAGCCCGTTCCTTTGAGCTTCTTTTTGTCCAGAGCGGCCTCGACTTCGACATCCACTTCCGCGAACATCTCAATCATGACTTTGGCTACGCCAGCAGCTTTGACTTCAAATTTGAAGAAGCTGACTCCTCGTAGCGGCTGTCCGTCAAGCGTGACTTCCATTGTTGCGCCAGTCGAAAGTTTTCCCTCTCTGTCTGGCTTATTCTTGATCCTCAGTTTGTGAACTTTCATCTTCTGGTCTGCCATCTGGCTCTCCTTTAGAAAGTTTGATATGGGTTTTTGTTTCTAACGTTAATCGGTTCATCCCGTTCTCGTCATGGCAATAGCCACAGCTTCTGCATTTTCGCCAGCCCGGAAGAGAGTCATGCTGGAGCATGTACGACATGCACACCGGGCAGACTACTTTCACTTGAAGTGCTCGTTAATTTCTTGGTAGATGACTTCAAGTTTGGGGCCTGGATTCACGCCACGGAAGTATGCGTTCATGCACGCCTGCGCGGGATTGTCAGCATTCCCAGCGTTTGCCGGAAACGGACGAAACTTGTAAATCCATTTGGCCAGTTTACTGACAAGCGTTGGCATTGTCAATTCGGCTTGATAGAGACAAAGGACGTGGTTGAGATCGTCGTTGTTGGTGGGATCTTTTCCGTAATAAAACACTTTGATGAGAGAATTTACAACGAGATCCCAGTCGGACAGCCACAAGAATGGGTAGAGTGGCCAGAACTTGAACGAACGGATGTAGAGGCCGTGAAATGACGCGAACGTCAGATCGGGGAGCTTCCACGCGGAATCTTCGGGCGCCGCGTTGGCTTTGGTGTTATCCATGAAGAGAAGAAGGCTGTACTTAAGATGGCGCCAGAAGAAGGCTTTGAGCCGGTCTGGGTGCATCGCCATGGCGATTACATTGGGAATAGCTTGATCGCGGGAAAAACGGTCGGAAAGGCCAGTCCAAATACGTGCATCAGGAAAGCGACGGAGAAACCCATCATGGTTAGGATCGTTAAGAAGAGCAAGAACATGAGCATATCTGTCAGCCACGAAGAAAAGTTCTTCATCGTCCATTTTCCCGAGATCGTTAAGTATAAGAGCAGCAAAGGCAAACATACCTTCACGCTGAGCGGTATCGCCGGTATCATAGCCAGGAGGCGGCTGAGCGATGAGCTTGTATTGTGGTTCGAGCCAAGGCTCCAAAATGCTGAAGTATTTCATGTACCATTTTCTGGTAAATATGTACCATTTTTTGGTAATTATCGGTCGATGAGTTGAACGTTTGTCCAGCCAGAGATCGGACCACGGAAGAAACAGCAGAAGCCGTTACCAGTCGCAGCGAGAACGTTCACGTTGGAAATATTACCTGCCGGGCTGGAACCTGATTGCTCCGCGTGGAAACCTGAAAGGTTGGAAGTCTGAGTTACGAGAGCGCCCGCGACGTTTGAGGAGCCGAAGCCTTGACCAGAATATGTGTACCATTCGCCGATTGGAACGTAGTTGTTGCCGCCTTCAAGTCTCGCACCGTCAAAGGTCAATCCAGACGGAAGCGTAATCGAAGCGCCGGATGCACCAACAGTTCCGTTGACGTGGTAATAAGTGCCGTGAATATCACCGCCAACCATTCTCATGAAGAACTGCTGACCTGAAGTCGTGCCCCATCCAGCCGCATTGGGCGAACAAGTGGGATTAGAGAACCAGTCAGTGCAGGGAGATCCTGTGATGTTGATGAAAGCGCCAAAAGCGTTTGATCCGTTCGAGAGGTATGCGGCGACAAGGCGATAAGTTCCGCCAGGTCCGACAGAAGGAGCGTTCGTACTTTGAACCAAGATCACGCTTGAGCCAGAAAGCTGTGCGTAGACGTAATAAACGGTGTTGTTGGTGACCGAGCCGACAGTCAGAGTCAGGACGCCGCCAGTATCATAGAGGTTGTTGCCCAAATTGATCGTCGATCTAGCAAGAGAAATGACACCAGCACCGTATGTCGCTGCTCCGATCTTTTCAATTTGTGCGCCGAAGTTTGTTTGTGGCATGTTTATTTCCTTAAAGCCGCAATTTCGTCCTCAGTAAGTCCGAGGGCTTTGAGCTTGCCGACCGCAGAAGCCTTGATGTCATCAGCCGCTTTTTTTGCTTCAGCGTCACGATCTGCTCTTGATTTGTAATTTTTGTACTCTTTCGAGCGTTTGTTGAGGCCGTCCCAGTATTCCTGAATCGACTCACGAATATCGTCGCCCGGTTCATCGCTGAAGTGTACGGTCAGCTTATAATCGGACGAGCATCCGGCATATTTTGGACCGGCATTTTTGGACATCCACGCCATGACGGAGTTTACGTCAACGTTGAAATCTTTCCAATCAAGTTCAATGTTTATCATAAAATCCTCTTAGAGTTCCACCGCGAACATATTGCGGTTGATGGAAGTGGCTGAAGCTGTCGAACTTGTGACGAACCAATAGACCGAAACGCGATGCACGCCAGCCGCAACAGGAACGACCATGATGTCGTTAGAAGTTAAAACAACGGCACCGTAACCAGAGCTTGTTCCGGAAAATTCAGTCTCTTTCGCATAACTGACCTGAACGCCGTCAACGTACATGACAAAACCATATGTTTGTTGTACGCCGCCTGTCAATACGTTGTAGCCGATCAAGAGCGGTCCACCATTAGTCTTGACTTCGCAAGACATATCTGGCATCGGAACTGGTGAAGTTGCCGATGTTGTAGGTCCGCTAATGACACCGTATGCGGTAGCAAAGCCTTTGGTTGACGAAAGAGCTTCTTTGATAGCGGAAGTCTTGCGCTCGTCAGAAATACCTTGCGAACCGATTTCCAGTGCGCTCTGAATGTTCAATTGACTCACGCTTTTCGGCGAATGAATCGGAGTGATTATGTCAAAACATGCGGGGAAGATTGCCGCACCAGAAGACCACAAGACTTTGATCGTATGAAGGCCAAGAGTCAAGCCAGAAATGGAAAGCGTATTGAATGCGCTGGCAGCAGGAGATCCTGTCACGACACCAGTCGTATTGGTGAAGCTCAGACCGGCAGTTGCGCTCAAGTTCGTGGTAGCCGTAGCCCATCCGACGCCGCCAGTGGGTGAACTGTTGGCAACGCTGAAGTTTGATGCACCGTCAACCGACACCGTGAATGATTGAGCGCCAGCGTTGTTGGCAAAAACGTAGACGCATCCAGTTCCGAAGAACGAATACTGAACGTAGCTACCGGCAGTGCTTGTGCTTGGATTGTAACCGCTTGGGTAACCGCTGCTGTTGTTGTTGGTCCAAGTTCCGAAGTAGTACATCTCGCGCATGTTCATCTTGCGCATAGTGCCGGGCGAAATCACCGCTCCGTTGCTGGCTTGGCCAGTGGCGGTCGCACCTTGAGAGAACGAACCAAAAGTGTTGTATGTTCCGAGCAACGTAGCGCCCGAGGGAATACTTGGAGTTTTCGGACGATATACGATGAATTTGTAGAATCCGATGCCGGTATTGACAGCCGCAGTCCGTTCTATCTGAACGCAGTGCGATCCGTATGACAAACCGGAAGCGATTGTGACAATTTTGTCTGTGGCCGATCCAGTCAAGGTTGTGGACTGCGAAACGCCATCGACGAATACGGTATGGTTGTCGAATGCTGATCCGACGCCAACGATCTGAATGTCGAGGCCAGTGCCGATGAAGTTGATGGTAAAATATGCACCGTTGGCATTCAAAGCCATGTATTCGATGCCGTTTGCTCCAGTGTTGGTAACGGTAGTACCGCCGCCGATAACCATTGTCGTGAGGCCGTCATCAACAGTACCGGCGACAGCAGTCGTACTATTGAAATATGCCAAGTCGTTGCCAGTTCCGTATCCAAACTCGCGGAAGTGGTATGCGCGCACGACTTCTTCGTTTGAGTGGTTGGCTGAACCCATGTAACTTGGAGAAGCTGCGTTTTGAGTAAACGCTTCACCAATCGCGCCAGCAGAAGTTTGATAAACTGCAACTCGACCGCCAGTCGTTCCAGTTACGGGAGAATTGTAAGCGAAAGTCGCTTGAGCAGAAGTGAGGATCTTTTGTCCGTTTCCGTACATGATGCCAGGATTCACGTTGATGAGGCTTGATCCAGTAGACGGCTGACACAGAACTTCATATCCATAAAGGTCAAGATCGGCGCCAGAGCTAAGGCTCACGGTGACCGTGTGGACTCCCAAAGAAAGTCCGTTGACCATATTGCCAATGATGTTGGCGTTTTGGTTTCTGGAAGTAATCATGGTGCTGCTGGATGCAGAGTAAGTGACGGAAGGCTGAGCTACTCCATCAACCGACACGTTGAAAGTACGAGCAGAGTTCGTTAAATAGAGCAGGAGATTGAGGCCAGTTCCGTAGAAAGTGATCTCAACGGAGTCGCCAACAACGTTTGTGTAAACACCAGATCCGTTCGCGCTTGCGCCAGGAACAGAGCCGAAAGGAGTCCAGCCGCCGCCGATGAGGCGAACGCGGTTTTGGGTGTCGTTTGTTACGCGAAAAACAGGTTGACCGCTAGAGCCAAACTCCCCTGTGATCGCTTCGCAATACGGAGTCATGACACGATCAAGTCCGAAACGAGGTTTCAGGTCTTGGCTCAAGTCAGTGATGCTTGCGCGCTTGGTGATAGACGAGTAAAAAGTTCCAGCCGCAGGAGTTCCTGTCGTAGTCGTGGGAGTAAGCGTGTAGTCGGTTTGGCTGACGAACGATTGGAAACCCGAAGTCAGTGCCGCATAGAGAGCGACGAACCGATTGTCGGTCTGGAATTCCGATTCTTTCTTGAGTCCGAGCTTGAAAGCCTGGATGTTCAAGTTGGCCGTAATGCTGAAGTTCAATGTGACTTGCGACGAAGTATTGTCCGATTGAACGTTCGTGAACGTGTAGTCGTTCGATGAGCCGAGAGTCATCAACTTACCGTCGATATAGAGCGTGAACTGATCGGTCAAAGATTGGTCAACGCTGAAGGATAGATTGATGACCGTTTGGTTCAGAGTCGAAACAGTCGTGTAATGGGCAATGACCGGCTGAATAGGCGAGAACGGCATATCGTTGCTTGACGATCTGCGGACTGTGCCTTTAGGATTTAGAATTTGTGATGTTCCCATTGTTTATCCTTTATAATCCAGCTTCAGCGGTTCCGTGAAAGCCCACTTGTTGGTTAGCGACCGCAGATCCGCAGTGCAGTAATGCTCCATTTAAGCCGCCAGCGATCAAAGCGGCAGAAACATCAGTCGTAGGAGCAGCGGCGGTAGTTGAGGAATATGAAACGACGTTTGGAGTGTTAGCGTTAACTGTCGAATAGGGCGTAATAGAAGAAGGTGCCGCCCTCTTAGTTACTTTATATACCCACGTCACGCCTGGCTGTGAGTTACCAGAATACGGGCCAGCCATCACGCCTATCATTCCAGTAGAAGTAGCGGTTCCTACGGCAGTGCCAATGTCGTATGTTTTTTCGTAGTACCGTTGGCAAAGTGCAAGCTCTTGCTGAATAGATCGTCCGTTTCGCGCAAAACCAGTTGACGAAAATCCAAGAGGTCCTTCGACAATTGAGAATTGTGTTAATTGCAACGTTGCTCCAGAAGTTGCCGCCCAGTTTGTTGCAGTATTGGCGCAACTAAAAGAACCTGCCTGCCACGCATTCAGCGTAGAAGTGGTAGCAGTTGAACCACATACGTTACCAATATTAACGGACAGTCCTATAGAATTGTCGAATGCCCAAGTGCCAGACGTATCCATCTGAACAGTAATTGTAATGAACTGCCATCCGGTGACAGCGGAAAATGTTGTGACATACGAGCGATTAAAACTACCATTTCGTAGAGCAAATGAATAAGTTCCTGCTACGGTGGTATTAAACCAAAATCCAAAGGTGGCCTGTTTAGCGTGAATCTTCGCGTAGTCCAAACCTTCCATACGATAATCGTAAGCAATTATAACATCACTGGCAGCGGGTGAAGAAACAACAGTATTATTCACAACTTGCATACTGTACGTGCTTTGAAATCCAGACTGAGCCTGCGTGGGAACACTAGTGTTTCTAGTAACACTCAAGCTCTTGGTTGTAGAACCGGCTGACGCAGCAGAAAACATATCGGCACAAGTTTGATTGGTAGTGCTCGTGGAAATCGAGATTGTTCCACCTTCAAAGCGTTGAAAGAAATCCATCCCGCCATTGATCGCGAGATTCTTTAATTCTGCTGGAATGTGTAATCCTGAAATTTTTGCCATATTTACCTACGAGTTTGCCACTACGGACCAGTTGCCGTCGCCGTCTTGTTGACCTTTGATGGCGGACAAATTGATTGGAATAGCTCCTGGAATCAAAGAAATAGAAGTCGCCAAATCATCTGGGATAGAAACGTGAACAGTCTGATCGGGCCATCCCCAAGGGCCGCCAAACTTTGATTGATTCGGAGATTCATCTTGATAAATATTCAAGCAACTTCCATCCGCTAAGTTGATTATTGCTATGTTCATAGTTAAATCTCCGCGTCCGCAGTCCAATGAATTCCATTGGTAGAAGTGGCGACCAAAGTAGCGGCTATAGAGTTTCCTGTTTGGCCAGCACCAGTAACACCAATTTGCGATCTTGAAGTGCTGTTTGTGTAATCCCACCAATTGTTGTTTGTGGCGCGTGGATTGTATGTGGTAACGGAAGGATCTGTGCGTTTGGTAACTTTATATGGATTTGTCGCACTCCAGTTACCCGCAGCACCTACGCTTAAATTCAACGCTCCAGCATCCGATCCAGTGTTTTGGGCTGGAGATACTGAAAGTTCAAAACTTTTTTCATAAAATCTCTGACACATTGCAAGTTCTTCAGCGAAATTCTTACCTGCACGGCCAAAAGCCATTGCGGTAGCGCCAAGATTCACGCACGCTTGCTCAACCACGAATCCGTTATTGAGGGCATACAAGTTTCCGCTCGAAACGCCAGTAATCCGAATTCTGACACCAATTACTCCTGAAGTTGTCGGAGTATTGCCGCTATTTTGGTTCACGAGTTGTCCGAGCGCAAATCCAGACGTGTTCACGGTCACTAATTGTTCAGTTCCGAAGAAAAGAGTTGGCTTCACTTCAGATGTCGCGTAACAAAATTGCAATCCAACCTGATTCACGTTTCCGAGAGCTTTCACATATGCACTGAACGAGATGGGATTATTGATTAAATCAATCGACATCGGATTTTCAATCACCTGATAAAGCTCAGTTCCGTTGGCTTGTGCAGCGGTAGGAGCAGTCGTGATCTGAACCTGATTGCCATACTTGGAACCGCTGAGTACGCCAGTCACCTGTGAATTCGTAATCACACCATTAGTTCCGAGAGAGTTCTTTACATACCATCGGTCAGCGGTGTAAGTCGAAACTCCGTTTGCGATAGTTTGAGAAGTCTGACGTTGCCAGAGATCCATAGCGCCATTGAGCAAATAGTTTCTCAGTTGGTTGACGTTCAAAACCGCGATGTTTGACGAGTTCTGCGTCGAGGTGTCGATCACTTGCACGCGAGAGATGACCATGAAGTCAAGCGCCAAGCTGCTGTAATCTTTATCAAGCTGGATGATCGTCGGGCTGATTTCAGTGTAATAACCGTCGCCAGTCGGAACTGATCCGCTCACGAAGCGCGGCAGAATTTGACCATTCACATAAACGTCAAGAACGCCGTATGCTTGGTTTGTATTCACGCCAACCGCGTACTGATTACCTCCAGTAAATGCGATCTGAGTCTTCCCGCCGACAACCGACAATGTGCAGTTGATGGCGCTTGTGCTGCTGTTTGTCGTACCGTAGGCAGACCACAAGATGTTCCCCGAAGAAGCGCCCGTGAATTTCTGCATGAACGCTTCATAAGATATAAGATTTACAGTGCCGTTGCCAGATGATTTGTTCGCAAAAAAGCGCAAGTAGAGGCTCGTTCCAGCGGTCGGGCAAATGTCAGACTGCATGGTGTCAGTTTCGTTGGTCGAACGAAGCTGGAGCGTCATCCAGTTTGAGTTGTCAGTCGAACCGACATACGCGACGAACGGAGTCGTGTTCGGAGTCCACAAGTTGCTTCCCGAAGTTCCATTGTCTTCGTAGTCAACCATGATTTCAGAGAAGGTAGCTCCGCTGAAAGCTGCGGACAAGGCAGCAGCAGCGCCGTTGTAGTTGTAATTGTAGATGTCCTTCGTATGGACGCACTGGGACACGCAAACGGCTTGAGCGACCAAGTTCGAGGTAAATGCAGATTCAATTGTCCATGACGTTTGAGTTGTAACGACCGTGATTTTTTTGACTTCACCAGTTGCAAGGTTTATAACAACGTCACCGACAGCGACCGTGAAAGCCGGAGTTCCGGACAGAGTTGCAGAAGTTCCAGTCGTAGTCAGAGTCTTAGACGCATCATAATTGATGGCGTACATGGACTTGGCAGCGTTGTAAGTCGCGTTCGTGAAGTTGGTCGTTTGGACAGCCGAAACCGAGCTAGTCGGTCCTTCTGTAAATGCTTCAATGAATTGAGCGCGGAAGAGCAGAGTCGGAAGGTCCGAACCTGATCCGTTACCGCCGCCAGCCGACGATTGGCCCAAACGAAGTGTTTGACCAGCGTTCATCGACGTACCATTGCGCCAGTACAAGCGTTGAGTTCCGTCACCAGCGTCGATGCGTTTAGCGACCAAGAACACTTCTTGGTTGGCAGAACTTACAGCCGCGAGAGCCGATCCGTTCGTGACGATAGACAAAGTGCCGGTGCCAGCCGTGCGGTTGATGACCGCAATGAGCATGTCGCCAGAGTTCGTGAAGTTTTGATTTGATGATCCAAGGCTGATGATTTGCGGGACTGCGCCAGAAATCTTCTGATTGAGAACGATGTTCAAGTTCTCGGTGAACTGAAGCTGAGAGCCGGTGAAGGTGATGAGTCCGCCATCGGTCAAGAAAATATTACGATCCTCGAACAGCTTGGCTATTTCGGGATCGACAGCTTCCAGAATGGTATCAAGTCCAGCACCCGAAGACGTGCCCGCCATATTGAGGGCTTGCTTCAGGATCGCCTGTCTTGCGTCTATTTTATTTGGATTTCCAGACATTACGGGCCTCTATCCACTCTAAATCGGACTTGTTCAGTGTTAAGCAAATCATAGGTGAAAGTTATTTGGGTTCTTGTTCCGCTGCCGACGTAGTTGTAATCGTCAGTAACGTGTACGCGCTGACCATTCAGCCATACTTCAAGTTCGTCGGCTTGGTACGTTCCGCCAGAAGGCAGAGTGATAGCAGTGCCAGCGGTCAACGTTCCGCTAACTTGATAAACCTGATCGTAAATCGTCGGTGATGCCGATTCCGAAAACGATCTGGGAACGCCTGCTACAAGCCTAAGAAAATTTCCCAATTAAGCAATACCTCTCAGTTGTTTGAAGTCAATCCACAACTTGCCCGTATCTTCGATTACGCCGATACAGAAAGCTGCTTCGTTTGCACTTCCGGCAAGGTCTTGACCACGAATAATCGCGCCAGACGAGCCAACAAAAATCTCTTTTCCAATGTCACCACTAGCCCAAGCGGTATCGCTCGAACCCATGTTGTAATCGCCCCACAACCAAACGGGAATGTTTCCACCAGCGTTTACGGTCGTAGTCGAAAGAGCAATACCGATGCACGCATACTGATTGTAAGTCGTAGCATCCTTGTCAGCGGCGTAAATCTGTCCAGTCGTTTCACCCTTCGCATTGATGGCTTTGCGCACCGCATACGAAGTGTTGGCCGTGAAGGTTTGGCCAGCGACCATGACTTTGTAACCTTGCGGAGCATTCGCAACGCTGGCTACAGTTCCTGAACCGCCGACGATGCTGACTTGATCGTATGCACCTGACTTGACACGGATATGGTTCGAGCTAATCTCAGTTGACGTGTTGTCGGTCTGAACCTTGACTTTCGTGCCTGATCCACCAACGATTGCGCCAGCGGGATCGTATGTGGTGGAAACGATCTTGTTCTCGTCCACCGAGTTGGAAGTCATGTCGCTCAGTTGGATGCTGTTGTTCAGATTCAACTTGCTGTAAGCGATTGCAGCGGTCGCGCTGATGTCACTATTGATGATACTGTTTGCCAACGACAATTTGCTGTAAGCGATGGCGGCTGAAGGCGAAATATCGCTGTTGACGATACTTGCAGTCAGAGCCAATTTGCTGTAGGCAATTGCGGCAGATGCAGAAATCTGGGTGTTCGAGATTCCGCCGTTTTTGACTTGAAGCTGATTTCCGCTCAAGCCAATCGTAACGTTGTCGTACTGAACGTTAAGTGTATTTCCTACATACAACAATGCAGCGCCAGGGATGACTTTGCTTGGACCGGCGAAGTTGATCCAGTTCGTTTGCGTCGAGGAATAAGTGAACGAGTCGTTGTAGTGTTGCGAACCGGGAGTGATGTCGCTGATCGCCCAGTTGTTGGCCGGAGTGGCGAACGTGTAGGCAAAAGAGCCGGGAGTATTTGACGTGACAGTCGCAACTTTGTGATTCTGTCCAGCCAATCCGCCGCCAACCTGTTCGGTGTGCGCGCTGAAGGCAATTGTTGCGTCGCCAGTTCCGCTTACGAGTGTCAGTGTACCGCTGGCAGCAGCAGGAAATCCAAGGCTTGTGGCCAAGAGAGTTGTTCCGCCAGTGATCGTCGATTGAACCTGGAAGTTATAGCCGTTCGTGGTATAAACTGCACCGGCAGTCGCGTTGGCCGCAGTAACGGTGAACGTGAAAAGCTGCGCAGTTGCAGAAGCGACTAAGAAGCGATCACCATTCTGAACAGCCGTACCTTGACCGGAAGCGGCCAAATTGCCAGTAGACAAGTCGATCCACTGAGTTCCATCCCACCAAACAGCGTGACCATCTAAGCCTGACCATGCGCCAGTGCCGGAAGCTCCAACTATGTAGAGCAAACTGTAAACGGGCGAGCCAGGAGGAGTCGAGAGACTGTCATCAACCAAGTCTGGATCGTTGACCGGATTTTGCCAGACAAGACCAGTGCTGAGAGAAGTCAATTGGCTGTAATTGACCGCATCATTCGGGTTTGAACCCGCAGCGACGTTGATGATTTTGTTGCTGTTGAGATTTAGAGCCGAGCCGCTCCATCCAGCGATTGTCGATCCGCTAGAATTGAGCAAGTTTCTGTTTTGCCAATCAACTGAGCTTACACCGCTAGAATCTTTCGTGACGCGGTTGTTGTAGTCGAGAGACGAGTTCGCGGACGAATCTTTGAGTAAACGGTTCGTCCAATCCATCGACGCAAGGCCGCTGGTATCGTACAAAACGAGAGTTGCCCAGTTAGCGACGATTGTTCCGCCAGACGTTTTCAGTTCACGGTTACCCCAATCGACAGAAACGTTCGATCCGGAGTCCGAAGCCGTCATTGCCTGCCAATCTAAAGTGGTAGACGATGACGTATTTTGGAGTCTGCGGTTCAGAAGATCAATTTGAGTTTGGCCAGAAGCGTCTTTGAGAGACAAGATCCAAGCTGCGGCCCAACGTTTTGCTGCGGAACCGAGGTTGATCGAGTTGTCAGTACCGGCGAGGAGCGACGTGTTGATCGCAACGCTGGCCAAGTTGCTAAGAGCGGTGTTTGCGAATCCAGCGATAGAGCCGAGAGCCGTGTCAATTCCTTGGAACGCGCCTTTGACCGTGGCAGCGGTAGGCGTGAAGTTCGAGTAGGAGTTGTTGTCACCGATGAGCGTCGAACCGGCTGATCCAGAAGTGCTGGAATTGAGTGCCGATTTACGATAATAGATCGTGTCATGCGTGTGATACGACGTATCAACGTCGGAACCGTTTTGCAAGCTGACCAAACGATCAAGAATTGCCTTGGTGAGTTCCGTGTTAGAAACGCCGCCGCCGACTTTGATGGACAAAGTGACGAGCGTGTTCGATGAAATGTCAACGTTTCTTTCTTGCCCCTGAGCAAGCCTAGAAAGTATTGTAATATCTGCCATAGATTCCTACTTCTATCCTTAGAATGACTGGGGAATTCGTCCTGAAGCGGCCCGTGCTCTCATTATTAAGATTTCTGTCCAACTGCTTGGTTTTCCTGATCTTTTGGTAATTCGCAAAAGTGCAGGTCCATGCGCATGGTGTATCCGTAAGGAGCCAGGAGCTTCCGGGTTTTCTCCAGAGCCTTATTCATTTCGTTCGCGGCCTTCTTGCCGAGATCGTTGGCAATCGCAACACGTTGAGAAACGGGAAGCGCATACCAGTCAAACTTTTCGCCTTCTTTTGGTTTTGGTAATCTTTTCATTAGAGTTGCCCTTTCACTTCAATAAAGACAATTACGTCGATGAGTAACGGGCTTGAATCATTCAAAAGCGTCACGCCTAATTTCACTACCCAGTCACCAGACACGAAACCGCCAACTCCAATGTCGGGTTTCACGTTGGTCACTCCTCCAGATTTTGAAAGCCACAATGCTGTTCCGGCAGGATACGAGAGGCCGGTGTTTTGGATGAGTCCTGAGCTTACAATAAAACCATTCGATCCGTTTGTGATCGCAGATGCGGTCACTCCGGCGAAAGCGTCAATATCAGCTTCAACCGATGGATTCACCGTCTGGATGCCAGTCGCTGTAATCTTTACCGGCATGAAGATCGGAATAGTCGAACCCGTGTTGTTCGCGGCGCTCTTGGCCGTTGACATGGCCACTGATGGATTTCCGGCTGTAGGATCGTAGCTCATTTAGATAATCCACCAATTTACCCCGTCACTGAAGACAGAACGGGACTGATACTGAGTAGTCAAAGTGATCGTATTAGAACCGTCAATGGTTTCGATGCCGTTAGCCTGAATCGTGACTGAATTGCCGGTCGCGTCAATCTTCTTGATGTCGAACGTTTTTCCTTGCGCAGATGCAGCAGCGGGCAAGAACAGAGTCAGTGGTCCGCCAGCAGCGTTCATCAAGATCACATCATCGAGCGTCGTACTCGCTGTGTGGTTCGCGGCGTAAGTGTTGCCCTGCTTGAGATTCGAGACACCGGCCAAAAAGTTGGCGCGAGTCTGTTTTCTGTAAGCCGAAGCATCCGCATCCCAGATCAAAACCTCATTCGAGGAGTTCGTACTGGTTGAGAACGAGAGCTTATTGTGGAAGTCATCGTCGGGCGCGCCGCTGCCAGTTGAAGGTCCGCCAGTTCCGGTCAAACGGAACGAGAGAACGTCATCAACGACAAGGTTTTGTAAAATTTGTATCTGAGTCGAGTTCAAGCCGACAGTGCCGTATTCCAGCCATCCGTTGCCAATCGTCGTTGCTGATACGCCATCGAGTTCAAACGCCGGAGTATTGTTGAGTTCCGATGCCCAGCTTGATCCGTTGTTGCCCGCGACTGCGTTCGGCTGACCGCTTCCGGTCTGTTGATACCAAATAACATATGGAGAAGGCGAACCTTGATATGTCGCGTCAGTTTCAATCGTGAACCAATATGCGGTGCCAGAAGTCAGAGCAACAGAGCTTGAGAACGCAAACGTGATGACAGATGCGGAAGTCGAAAGCGTCGAAACGGCCACAGCATTTGAAACGCCATAGACAGTTGCGCCGGGCACGCCGCCAGAGTTGTTTCTGACTTTGCAATACAGATTTCCAGTTCCACCAGCGATTGACTTCGCCAGCATGGCTTTCATCTGCGTGAAGTTTTGATTCGCGCCCGGTGTATATTCTACAGCCGCACCGCCAACCAATGAACCGTTGAGTGCGAGATCGCTTGACCACGGGCCGCTCATTCCATACGAATAGAACGAAGAGACTGCGCCGGAGCCGTATGTGTTTTGCGTCAGACGTTGACCATTGAGGTAGAGTTCAAGTCCGCCGCGACCGACCACGTAATTCTGGGCCGAGCCGCTCATGCGCGAGTTGTCTGGAAGAGTCAGCAATGAGCCTGAAGTAATTGGGCCGGTGACTTCGTTCGAGCTTGCGGGAGCGCCGCTCACTACGACGAGAGGTTCGTCATATGCCGGAGCATTCAGTGATGTAAAAATGTCATTGACGTTGCCGGTGATTTCAGAGATCGCCCGCGTGAGATTGTATGTGCGGTCAAACGTGTGAGTCGAGTACGCATTGGGCAAAATGCTATATGGCGGATTGACTTGCGTCTCGTCCTCCATCCCAATGAATTCCATGATGTTGAACGATGTTTCATCGTCAATCTGGATAGACTCGCCCTGTTCGAGTTCGCCGACGCCGCCCGACATGCGCATGTAAATTTTGGGAACAGACGAAACCGTTCCGTTACCCGCGCTGCCCGCAGAAACATCGCTGCCGCCGTTGTAGAACGTGACTGACGTTGCGCTTGGGACTGACTGGACTGTAAAAAATCCATCGAAGCTAGGATCGGAAGCTCCCGAAATGGCAAATGATTGGCCGACAACGAGTCCATGATTTGTCGTGGTAATGAGCGTCGAAACGTCAGAAGCACGAGTCAGACCATTTGAGCCTGGAGATTGAATTGTAAGACTTGCAAAAGCGTTGTCATCGCGCTTGGCAATCCAGTAAGTGCTTTGAGATACCGGCACGTTGTTTGGCGATGCGGTCTGCATCGTGTATGTGCCTTGCGTGCGAAGAGCTTTGCCTGTGTAGGTTCCGCCTGGATATGCGTTCGCCAGTGTGATGACGGTGCCGCCGACAGATTGAACTTTTGTCCATGCCGTGAGGTTGTCAGCTTCGTATTTGATGAAGTCGCCAGCCGATATGCCAGTGACGTTGATCGCCGCGTTTACGGTTGTCGAGCCATTTGTGAAGGAGAACGTGTTGGCCGATTGGAAGTCTTGATTGCGAACGAGATTCAGGTACGCAACGTCGCCATCGCTAAGAGTGACAGAGCCTTGCGTTACGGTCAGACTCATCGTTCCGAAGATCGAGCGCATATTGACATCGGATGTCCAAGTCAGCATACCGGGCGTTACGGACGAGTGCTGCCACGCGCCTTTGCCGGTGATCTTCGATCCAGCCAAATCCCAGAACAGGTCTGAAATATTTGCATTAGGAACAAGCGTGTTCGTGCCGTACCAGAACGTGGAGTTCTGGAGGATCTTGAACTGCGTCATTACCGCATCGGCCCAGTTCTTAAAGTTCTGGAGTTCCCAGTCGCCGCCCGTAAAAGGATCGGGTGAAGCGTTCGATGTGGCTAGAAGATTATTTTCAGGATCAACTGCATATGACCAGACGTTGGAGATGTTGGGGTTTGCGCCGCCAGTTCCAAGCCTAAATAAGCCTTGCTTGCAGTTCTTAATCGACGTGACATTTGATCCACTGACGTTAACAATTGCGACCGGCGCATTATTACCAAACGTACTTCCGTCGATGACAATTTCATAATTCATCACCAGCCCACGAGGAGCGGTTTCAGTGAATTCTGTTTGCGAGTCAACGTCCCACACGCTCACCAAGTCATTGGTGGACGGATCTGTCGCACGGTTGAAGCGGATGGACACGAAGTTTGCGCCGGGGCTGAATGAGCCTACAACCTTCGTATTAGACGGTGAAAGAATTTCATTCGGAGTTCCAGACTCAACGCGCAGGAACGAACCGTTCTGATCGTCGGGGAGCCAAACAACAGCAGAGTCAACGACTAATTGCAGTGACGTGGCAGGACCGCTGATCCCGGTGACAGGAATAGTAAAGCCGCGCAAAATGTACGGCGTGTCGCCGACGAAACACTGGATTAGAGATTTGAAGTCAAATATGATGCCTGATTCAATTGCGCGTAAGTCGGGAATATCGACGCGCTGTTGACCGAGCCAATTGACTAGCTGCTTGATTGCCATTATTCAGCCTTAGACTTGTTCCAAATAAGAGAGACGTTGCGTGCGCCAATGCCCATTTCGTCCAGCTTTTTGTTTACGGTTTGCGTCAGTGCAATTGATTCAGCGGCGCGTGATTCAGCCAGCAATGCGTTGTTACCCAAATTAGGTAATTCATTACCCATTTTAGGTGATTCGTTTGTCTGGCAGGTGACGATGTACGGTGGAGTGAGTGGATTATATGGACCGAGAGGCTGGATCGTTGGGCCTACTTGAAGCGGGGCCGGAGCGGGATAGGGCACTAGGATTGGTGCCGGAGCGAATTTCATCGCTTGAATCAAGTCATCCTTGGCTTTGACCAGATCCTTCAGGAGTTCAATCTCCCTTCGGAGTGCGGCCATCAATTCCTTTGTCTCTTCCATGATTACCTCGACATAAAATCGCGTAAATTGAATTTCTGAATCCACTCCACATGGAGTTTGCCATTCAGTTTGTATTTGACAGGCTCAAAGCCGTCACGTTCGGTGTCTTTTAGCGGACGCTTCAAAATTCTTTCCAGGCGTCTGACCTGGAAGGGATCACAGATCATTGATTTCATAGGATTCCTTGGGAATTTCGAGGCGGGAAATGGGATGATTCATTATTAAGATTTCGCTATAAGTTGCTGATTTCATTTGCGATCTCGATAGAATTCAGGAAGCTCCGGCAGCGGAACGGTCTTGCCCGAGAGTTCGTGCGTGCAGTCCGGACAGAACATCAGCATTCCACCGTGCAAATGATAGTGGCAAATCTCTTTTATTGTATTCCCCGCTGAGTCCCGAACCCATTCGCCCAGCCATTTGCCATTTGAATCTTTTACAGTCTGCAAGCCTTCGTGCTTGAAACTTGGATTGAACGTCGGCTTCTCAATATTACCGTCGAATTGCCAAGTGTTCGGGAGTGGGTGCATTTCTTTACATCCTGGACACCAGTGGCTGAATCCGTCTTCAGTTTTCCTCATGCACGCGCTGACTTGCATTAGCTACCCGACTTCTCGTTCGTGACGAAGATGCCCTTAAAGCTGGCGTTGAAGCTGATCGGTGCGCGAGCGTTGATGGTCCAACTGTCAGAGTCAAAAACGGCCTTCTGAACCGTTGCGATTGTTTCGTTTGAGGCTTTGTCCACAATTTCGATGGTCGCGTACTTGAAGCTGAAATAGCTCTGAATGCTGGACACATCCATGATTCCGTATCCGTCCAGCCCTCCTTGGCCGCGAATGCGAATCCCTGTGAGAGTTCCGCGAACGGAGTAGGTCGTTGGAAAAATTTCCTGTGGGAGTGGATTGTCAATGACGTAGAGTTCTTTGGTGTTGGTCGAGCGTGTATAAGCGAATCCAGTTGCAAATCCTACAACGCTGCCATTGATGACGAGCCGGACGCCCGCGCCGGTCTGGATTACCTGTTGCATGTCGTAATTGTCCTCGAAAAGTCAGTTAAGTCGCAATTCCTGTCGCAATTGTCTTCTTTAAGCGTATTGCGACAAGCATCTTTTATATGCGTAAGCGTATAATCACGAAATATACGCATGAGAGTATATTTGATCGCATGTAGCTGATCCCGCTCAGGAACAAAGTGGCCGAAAAACACCTGATCGCGTGAGATTGTACCCGAGCGGGTACAAAATTCCCGGTTTAGCGGTAAATTACACCCTAACGGGTGCATTTTCGTTACCAATCGGTAAGATTTGCACGAAATTCCCGCCATAGCAGTAAAAATCCGAGTGATCGGTAAGATATTCCTCAAAGAGAATATTTCGATTTTATTCCTTTTAAGCAATATCATTCTCTTCCAACCATTTGAGCCACAAGTGCTCAGGCTTGACAACCAATCGACCGCGCCGCTGAATCATTTTCCGGAGTGCGCGATGCACGACCTTGCGTGCCCTGATCCGGTATTTGAAGTCGCCATCCAGCAGACGCTTCATGGATTTCATAGTTACGAGCGTTTCATAATTTATGAAAATCACAGGAAGTCACCGGCATAGATGTAACCCGGAACGTCGTGGAGTCCTGGCCCTTTCGGGTACACGATGATGACGTTTAGGAAAATGCCAGCGGCTTTCAAACTTTCAATCAAATCTTGGGCTTGCACGCGACCATTGATGGTGCCGGTCAGGTATGTGGCAAGATCGGTTCCATCGGGCTTCGGCGTGTAAGGTTTACGATCCTTGAGCAGAATTACAGAAGTTCCGGAAGCGTGTGTTTTCTGGAATTTGTACGACGGATCGAGGAGTAGCGAGCCGGATGATGGGCGGCCAAGATATTTCACCGGGCCTTCCTGATTGCTAGTTCCCCAGTCGAACACGAGATAGCCGGACTCGTCTGGGAATTGCGACGTGTCAACGCCAAAGAGAACCGTTTCCAAACTGCCCGCGAAGATGCCCTGAGTCAGAGTCGTGCGCGTCTTGCTGATTGGGAATCCGGATTTCGGATCAAATGTGTAGGCCGACAGGAAGTTCTTGTCAGCCGCTGAGTTGTGAACGTGCCACGAGCCGCGAAGAAGCCGCTTGACGATCTTTGTTGTTGCGGGCAAGAATACCACAATTTCGTATGGATTGACTTCATACACAGATGCGTAGCGCGTGAGCTTTTGAATGACTTGGCGCTGCGGCGTGAAAAAGGTTAGATCGTTTGATCCGTCCTGCGTATATGTGAACGTATTGGAGCCTGCGCTGGTGATCGTGTATGTTCCGTCGAATGAAGAATCGCGCACGCCTTCGACAGCAACTGATTGGCCAGCGACTAAGTTGTGGTTCGTGGTCAGAGTGATTGTCGTGACTCCGCTCGAACGCGACGTGCCATCAAGAGTTTGAATTTCATAGACAACAGCCGCTGATCCGCCGCCCGATGTCGCATTGACGCCGAGTTGTGAGTATTGAAAAGAATTCAACGCTGGAGTCGCGGTGATGATGAAAGATCCGTTGAACGACGTGTTGTCAACGCCCGCGATTGTGACTGTCTGGCCGGTCGAGAATCCATGATTGGCCTGTGTGTTGACCGTTACCACATTTGAGGTACGAGAAACGCCAGTCGGTGATGGCTGAATGAACGCGGTTGACGTGACAGTTCCGCCGCCCGATGCTCCTGGGACCTGAGTCAGTGTCACTGGTGATTGCGGGACGAATGCAGGATTGATGATTTCAAAGAACGCCGATCCGACCGGACCATCTTGCACGTTCTCGACTGTGAATGTTCCGCGATTGACTTCGAGATAGCCATTGCCGTAAATGTTGACGTAATCGCCGGGATTCACAAAAGCCAGCGCGGGCGATGGGCCTGCTGTCCAGGTAAACCTTACATATGGACCATCGAACGATGTTGTGAATTGCGTACCGACTTTCGGGATCGCCTGCGTTGCCAGCGGAAATTGCAGGACGTTCTGGGCCGATCCTCCAAGCACGGTAACCGATGATTTTGGACCTTTGGTGCCGGACATCAATTGGACGAAATTCAAGCCGGTATTCGCATCGAGAAATACGTTCGCGGCCAGCGTGTAGCCGGAATTGAACGACGTGCGCGAGATTACGTTGGCAATCTCAGTCGCCGATGCGTCTGCTATGTCCGTGAAATCTGTTACGCGAAAGGTGACAATCAGGGGAGTAGGGCTGTTGTCAACCTGGAGGAGCAGCGTCATGCCGTCCTGCATCGCGTAACCTTCGGGCCGTCCTGATAAAACGTTGGCCCTGGTCGCGTCCGATCCATAGAAGATTTCGAGGACATCGAGGAAAATGTTGGTGACGAGTTTGTTGCTAGTTTGCTGCACGCCGATCTGCCGGAATAGATCGTCAGAGATACCGACGCCGGGCGGACGGTTCACGCCAATTCCAGCCATCAATCGGTCGAGGTATTGGCCTTGCGCAGTCCAGATGAACATATTGGGCTTGGCCGAGAGCAAAAGGGTAGAGTTCGCATCGTCGCCGTCAGCGAGAGCCGCGATCATGGCGTCCGTGAACTTCCCTTTGATGGAAGGATTCAGGAAGCGTCTCAGTCTTTTGATGGTGTCAACCAGTGCCATAAGTGAAAATAGTATTTCCGTTAAGCGGTTTTTTGGTAAAAATAATTGCCGTTGAGGGAATTTTGGTCAAAATTCTTCTCACTACAGGGAGAATTGGTAAAAATAATGAGCTTTGAGCGAATTTTTCTCATTGCGGTGAGAATACCCCGCGCAAAGGGTAAACACGAAATACCCCTCATGTGGGGTAGACCATTATAGTAGCCTGAATTCGGGTTTCGGTCGGGTTTCAGACCATTAAAGTAGCCTACCAACGGATTGCAAAAAATGTCGCAAAAAAGCGACAATTGGCTATTATAATGGACATTATGGGGCTTAATGAGCATTATAATGGACATTCTTTCCAGAAAACTAGAAAATATAGCAGTTTGTTGATATTTTTCCGAATTCTTTCTAGTTTTCAAGGAATTATACCGCCTGAGAGACGATCACATCGGTCGTGATGTTCTGCACAACCGGCTTCTCGTTGAACTGCGAAATGATCTGGTCGTTCGTGGAGTTGTAAGTCGGTGACGAGATGCTGACCGCTTGTATGCCATTGATTTCTTGCACGGTACTGACAATTTCAGAGAACACGACGGGTTCGCCAACGCCCAAGCTGTTGATGTAAGCCGCGACGGCGTTTTGCACGCGAGACTTGATCGTATTGAAGGAAACGCCTGTGCGATCCCGAACGACGATTGCGACTTGGATGCGCTTCGGAAGTGGTGAAGAAATTTCAATGAATGAGCCAGCAGCGCCGACGCCGGGATATGTCGTAGGATCTGTCGCTTGACCACGAATCACTTTGCCGACTTCGTGAATCAGCCCCATCCAATGCTTGTACGAGTCTTCGCCAATTTGAACGGTAGTCGTGAATCCGAGTTTGCTCACTGCGCTCATGCCGGTTCCAGCCGAAATGTTCAGCTTGTCAGGCAGAATTGCGTTGTCTGTAATAATTGCAAAGCCGTTGATATTTGCGGGATCGGGCGTGATGTTGAGCAATTGACGATAAGCGAAGAACGGAGCTTTCTCAAGAATCGTGACGTTCGCAACGCTAGGTCCGAGAACCGTTGACGATTGGTTGGTCGCAAACGATGGAGTCACGGCGATTGCTGTCGCGGTAGGGAATGGAGAAGACGCAACGACATACGTTCCTTTATTGAGCGCGCCCAAGATGGTGTCGCCAAGGATGAGTTCATCGCCAGGCATTACAGAGTCATATGCGTAGAAGCTGAGATCGGAATTGCCTGCCATCGTGACTTCTTCTTCAAGGCCGGTAACGTTTACAACATAGAACGAGTCATTGTACATGCGCTCGACTTTGTAAATGCCTTGGTTGACGGCGTTGAAATTGCCGCTGACCTTAACCCAGTCGCCTTCCTGCACGCCGCCGCCCGCGAAATTGGGAGCAGTGCCTGTGCCAGTCCACGAGAATACGATGAATTGCGCCTGCTTTTCGACCTTAATTTGAGTTGTCGAGTTGGCAGACGTGGTGCGCGCAGTTTGGAATGTTCCAGGGCCGGACGTGATGTTCAGCGTGTTGAAGCCGGTGATCGACATTTGAGTCGTTTGACCAATTTGAATGTCTTTGGCCTGCGTGGCTGTATTTGCGAATTTGATCCATTGCCCAGCTTGGAATCCAGCTTGGTTTGCAACTCCAATCGAAGTGCGCACGAACGGACGAAGAACCTCGCCAGTTCCAGATGCCACGTTGATGATCGAGCCGCCAGAAGAACTGGAGTTAACGCCCAATTGGTTGAACGTAAACGAAGTGCCGACGGAAGTGCTCACGACTTTGAACGTGCCATCATATGAAGTGTCAGTAACGCCTGTAAGAGTTACATAGTCGCCAATCGCCAATTGATGCGGGGTAGATGTAACTACCGTGACCACATTGCTTGAGCGCGTGACAGATGTGATGTTCAGCGTCGGTTGAGCCTGAGCAATCGTGAACGTGCGTGCGGTCGTAGCGGTGATCGGGAACGTTCCGATAAATGTTGGGTTTGCAGGATTGGATATTGTTATAGAATCACCAACGAAAAGCCCATGTCTGTCCTTCGTTGCAACAATTACATTTGATCCAGAGCGAACGAGTCCATGAGGCTGATCTTCAATATCGCCCTGGACAACGAGTGCGCCGGTTGTGAGGAGTGCGCCGGTCGCTGAGTTCGCAGATCCACCAGACACCAACACAGATCCAGAAGATCCGAACAGGCTCGAATAGATTTGAACTTTGCCAGCGTCAGACGATACGCCGATATTTCCCAGCGACGAGAGTCCAGTCACCGCGAAGATATTGAGGAAGCGTTGGATTTGGTCAGACGTTGCGGGAATCAAATAGAAGTCTTGGCCGACCAGCGTGTAATTGGGCGATGATTGCGGGATCTGAAGCGGAACTTTCAATTGGAATTGATTCACAGGAGAAAAGGTCGTGCCGATATTGCTGAGCGATACGGCATTGAATCCGTCCACCAGTTGCACGAATTCGCTTGATCCTGCTTGGTCATCAAACGTCGATGTAGTAATTACACCAGCGCCAGATTCCAATTGAGAGATCGTGAAATATGACGAAAGGTTCGATGCCACATACTGCGCGAGAAGCGTTGCCGTGTTGTTTGTACCATTTAATGGGTACATTCGTAGGTCACTTGTAGCATTTAATTGGATGTTGTTCTCTACGACGCCATAGAACTGGGTGATTTCAAAATAGGTGTTAGTCACCGCAGAAATCTGATAGACGCCTGTGTTGTCGGGGCTGAAATTGGAAGTGATGTCAATATTTACAATGTCACCGACAGCGACCGTGGCCGACGAAACGAAATTGGGAGATGTTCCAACTCCATTCCAGGTGTAACGCCAGGTATTGCCAGCGGGATTGGTCACGTCGAATTGCGTGGTGGAATCCCATGCGCCGCCGAGTCTCTCAGAGCCGGATGACAAATAGAGTTTGATTTTGGTGTGGCGGTCAACGGACACGAAGCTCGTAATGGGTGAGCCGGGCTGAGTGGGATATGCAATCCCGATCATCAATTGTTCGCCGGTCGGTCCATACTTGGCAGACGAGAAAAGCATTTCATTGTTGGGGCCATTAGGATTTACAATCTGGCGAGCCTTGAGATAAATGAAGAAGTCTTTGAAATCGAAGTTGTTGCCAAATTGGTTGGCGTAATTGGCTGTCGGTCCGGCGTCCGTATCGTATGCGGTAAACTGATTCTGCGTGGGAGCCGTAGCACCATTAACAGTCCCGTGGCGCGCCATTTTGATGTTGAGCGATTTGTTCACCGAATCATCATCGAGAATCACAACCAAATTGTCATTGGCTTCAAAGTTGAAAGGATTCGCTACGAAATAGCGATCACCGCTCAATACGTCACGCAGTCTGTCTTGCGGACGCAAAGTCAATGAAGTTCCGGAGATTGCCGCCGACATAGCATAAATGCTTTTGTTGCTGGAAATCTTTCCATATGGATTCAGGAATGAAATCCAGTCATTCACAAATTGGGCGACAGATGTATTTGTTACAAGATTGATTGGCGGGACAGCCGAAGTGCCAGAAGCGATTGAGTCGTGTACGAACGTGGGAATCGTGACTTCAGAATTGCCAGACTCAGCGAACGCCGTATGTGTGACAGTGCTTGAGTCATATGCGCCCACTACGAATCCGAGAGGAGCCGGGGCATTAGTGGAACCCGCCAGCATGATGAAGCCGTTGAGGGCATATGTGTCGGTCGTTAAGCGTAAAACTTTCCCATTGACTGACGAAGCGAATCCACCTTGAAGTTGCGTATTGATGTTGTTCGCAATCGCGGTGAGAGTCTGAAGGCCGGTCAAGAGATTCAATTGTTGGATCGAGCCATACGATCTGATGAACGAAAACGAATTGTTGGACACCAAGCCAATTGGGCCGCCAGTCGTTCCAAGAGAATTGGTCAGGCGAATTTCAAAGTAATTGTTCGCCCTAGCCGATACGCGCCAATATCCAATGAAGTCGTTGTCGAGACTCCAAATAGCATCGTCCGCGATGATTACCCAATCGTTGACTGCCACGTTGGCAAAAGCGTTTGCCTCGCTTGAAGTAAAGCGCCATACGTTCGTCGATGGATTGGTGATTGTGATTTGCGAGGATGTGTTGGCCGTATTGGAAATGTACTGAGCCGCTTGATCGAGCGTCACCCAAAGGATTGGAGGCGCCGTATTTACGGTAGCGGGCGGAACAGTGACTGAGCCTGTAGAAATTTCAATAGAATCAACGAATGCCCGCGTGTTCTTGGAGCCAGCGGTGATTACGTCGCCGGGGCTGAGTGGGACTGCCAATTCAATTTGGCCTGTGGATCTATTGAGAGAATAGTCGCTTGCCTTACCAATTGATTGCAATTGGCCAGCCGACAATCCAAACATCTTGGACGCGAGAGAGCTTCCAGCAAATGTGAATATCAATTGAGCGAGATTGTTCGCGCCTTTATTGGACGTGAACTTCAATTGGTTCCCAGAGACTTCAACGGTCACGCCAGCGATCTTGGCATTCATTACGTTTGCCCATGCGCTAAGCGGATTGTTGTTTGAGAGAACCGAGAATCCAAACGCTACGAAGTCTGAGTCCGTGAACGTATATTGGATTTGCTGAGATTGGTCAGCTTGTATTGTAAGAGTTTCTCCGCTTGACATCGCGGCCCATTCTGATTGGGGCAGACTGAAAAGCGTAGGCACAACCCCGTCTTTGATGAGTAGAGCATCATTCTTATAGAGACGAAGGGAGTATGTGAGATTGCTTGAGAAACCAAGGAATTCATTTGCGTCAACGTCATTTGGTCCAGACGGGGCAACGACTTGAATGTCTTCGTTCTGGAAGTCCTTAGCGAAGATCATGACCTGAGTCGAGCTATTGAATGCGCGTGCGCTAAACAATAGGGATGTGTCCGCATTGATTGCGTTTACAATTTCAAACGTGTCAGCCGCATTCTGTGTTGCGAAATCAGAGTCCTGGAACTGATGCTCAGACAATTCGCCGCCCACTTTAATTGAGAGCTTCATTCCGCCAGTCAAAGCAAATGGAGCAGTGAACGAGCTAATTACGAGAGCCTTTGTAACATCTTCATTTTGCAATTGGAGGAATTCTTCGCCGCCATTTGCGTCATCAACAACCTGCTCAAAGCCTTGGCCAGAATAGATCGGCTGATATGCAGTCCCGTCATCAATATATAAGATGGACGGCTCACCGCGATTAGAAGGCTCAGACAATTTGGCCGACGTGCTGGTACGGTTATCGTCTGTAGAAGTTACATCAGTGGCGAATGCTTCGACCGCGAGTTTCGTTCCCTTGGTCTTGGTCTGCTCGAAGTTCTTAATCTTCAGGCGGTAATCGGCATCCGACATTTTGTCTTTGCCGGTAATGAAGTCAAGCGGATTGGTTACGCCAGCACCAGGGAATGGAGGAGTCGAAGGGAATGACGTAATTGAGCCAGCCGGTACGTTACCGCGAGTCCCGACTTGTGTGCAAACCACAGGGACATTCTGCAATGAATCTTCGCCATCAGGAATTGTAACGTTTGCGAGGATTTTGAATTGGACGGCGGGAGATGTTGCATTGCCTTGCGTTTGAACGTTTTGCCCAATTTGGACAGTTCTATTTCCGCCCTGCGCTAATACGACCGACTCATTTATATTGTGATTCTTGGTCGTTTGCGTGGACAAATTGATTTGGTAGTAATTCCCAATTGGCGTAATTGAGGAATATGCAATTGGACCTTCAATGTTATTTGATCCACGGCCCAAATAGATGCTGCCCGTCTGGGGAAATAGAGACGCATCCGAAACGTTAATTACGGTCGATCCAATTGGAGGAGCGGCTGTGCCTGCGTAAATCTTAGTGCTGATCTTTTTGAAATTGAGCGATTGCAATGTGACAACGCCGGTCGAGGGCCGGGCCTGCGGGCGGGGAACGCCTTTGCCATTTCCAATATTGTCCAGGTCCGTATCTTCTGCCCGGTCAATGTCGGTCGAGTTCAATGCAGCGATGATGTCGCCCTGGCTCCGCATATCGGAAAGCGATGCAGCTTCGAGGAAGCTGTTGACTGAAGATCCGGGGAAAAGGTCGTTGACGCCACTCTTCGTGACGAAAACTTGTCTCATGGACTTCAATATCTGCGAAAAGGGACGCGGACTTGGTGTGGATGGCATTAAAATCTCTTAAACTATTAGGATCGTAGCGTTAGTAGGATGATCCTGATAACGCGGGGATCTTACTAACTTGATGGGACGGTGGGATACGTTCATTATTAAGATTTCTCTCTATCATATTGAAATACTTATATTTTTAAGAATGTGTTGACGCCACGGCGAGACTCTGGTAATGCTGGTGAAGGAGGAATCCATGAGAAAAACAAGCGCCATCGTCTACCAACAGATTAAACAGATGCTCAGCGTCCGTCGCTGGCAGGTTTACGAAATCCTCGAAGAACACGGCCCATTGACTTCTTCGGAGCTTTTCGAGATTTTCAAGGTCAAGCACAACTTCCCGTTTCGGTACAACGCCAACGTTCATTCTCGTTTGAACGAATTACAAAAACTTGGCTTGGCACATGAAGTTGGCACCAAAGAATGCTCCGTGTCTGGGAATACAGTGATCCTGTGGGATGTGACCGGAAACCCGCCCAAGACCATCACAAAGGAAGAGCAGATTCTTGAGTCGATTTCCAAGTTTGAGAAGAAACTTGAGCGCCTAAACGGCGAGCTTTCAAAGTTGCGTTCAAGTGCATCACTTTGAAACAACTAGCAAATTTTTCCTTTTCAAAATAACGTCAGCGCGCTATGCTTATTTGTAAGGCGCCCTGGCTCCTGAAACTCGAATCAGTCTGATAGTAGGGGCTGACGAGGCCGTTGCAAAGGCCGAGGGGATGCAGGTTCGACTCCTGCCTGGAGCGTCATTTTTTTAGGAGGGAAAAATGGAAACCGTATCTCATTCTGGACAAAACCTCAAAAAGTATCTCATTTTGTACAGAACTGCAACTGGCCGAAAACACATCAAAATCATCAAGGCCAAAGATATTTCTGACGCCACGATGCAAGGCATCAAGTTCTGCTCCAAATACGGCAGGTCTTTCTATGCCATTGATGGATGCGTGTCATGCTGAACTGGATCGTGGTCTACAAAACCAATGGTAAAAAATACCACAAGCCTATCAAAGCGGCGGACATCTCCGAGGCGTTCACCATTGGCGAGGCGATGTGCCGGAAGGGCCGCCAGTTCATCACGCTCTTGGCCGAAACTCCCACCAAGCCTTGGACTGCCATTGATGCTTGGCTTTGCTGCCTGAATCGCCCGTGGATTGACGCAATCCTCGAATTTTTCGATTGGTTGGGCGTTCAGAACGAACAGTTGGGCAATTTCGTTGTGAGCCTGATTTCCATGTTCTTTCACTTGAGTCCGGCGCTCATCCGCTTGCTGTGGCGCTTTCGAGAGGTTCCGGCCATCCGCCATCGCTGGAGCTATTTGCAATCTCCTGGATCGTGGAATTATCAGGACGCCAACTCGAAGGCCGATTACATCACCATTGAACTGTTTCTGCCGCACCGCAAAATCGTGACGATCCTTCTTCATGAGCTTGGGCATCACATGGATTTGCACCGCAAGATTCACAGGCATTATGGCGGCGATTATCGTATGGAAAAAACCGCATGGACGAACGCGCTGAAGCTGTCCAGGGAATACGGAATCCCGATGGATTACTGCTACGCTTATAACTGCTTGGCGGGCTATCGAATCAAAACGAAGAGGCCAATCACGCACGCAGGACTCGTCAACCTAATGAACGAGCAGCACGAGCAGAATCAATTATTTCGTAAGCGGAAGGGTTATTGGAAGAACGCCGTTGTCTTTGGAAATCATTGCTACGATCTGCTCTTGAAGTACGCCAGGGCTGGCATTCAGATTGATCGTCTTGGGCGGCAGAAAGCGCGGATCTTCCTTAAATGCCTTGGAGATGCGCTTAGCAAGGCTGTCGAGATTTACGTCCGCAAAGGAACTTCCCACTTCAACCCCGGCGCCAAACTCGGGATGGAGGATGAGAGATTTGGGTTTGGTGATAAGTTTCATCTTGGCCGCTTGATAGAGATTGGTTTTACCGAAAGCGAGATTCTGGAATCCGTCTTTGGTGATGTCAAGATCGCCTTGGGGAGTGAGAAGCCAGTCGATCTTTGAAAACTTTATCATGTCGATGTCATCAGTCAAGAACGTGATCGCGGGCGTATCGAGTTCGTCGGTTGTCGGCTGGCCAGTCGTTGGAATGTAAATTTGACTCATGCTGTTCACAGTGTACGGTAGGAATGCCATGAGTTGGGCATTGTCTTGCGTCGTGAACAAGTCAAGATTCGCCGGGCCATCCAAAGTGATGAGCCAGTTGGTGTCAGAAACCTGCGCGATTGCCTGGATCTGACGCTTGCTCGAAAGCTGAGTGTTGCTTGAAAGATATACAGTCTGATTCACATACAGATTCGTGGCGCTTGGAATGTTGATCTGATTGTCAGATCCGTTCCCGATGAAAGCATAGGTGAATCCGTTTTCATCAACGTAAGGAGCTTGCAATCCATTAAGTGAAACAATTTCCATCCAGCGAGTTGCGTCGCCCAGATAGATGAGTGCGAGTTGCTCGATTGTCGATCCCAGCGGAAACGGAACCGAGAACTTGGCACTGGGCGTCGTGTAATTGATGTTATTGTCGGTCGTTGTTTGTTGCCAGTACGCAAGCGCGGAAGTGGATAGAAATGCGTTGCCATCGGCGTTCGCGGCATCATTCGATGAAGTGTCGAGTTGGCCGTTCGCAATCAATCCGTAGAGTTCGGTCTGTGAATCGTTGAGCGAATATAGAAGATCCCATTCAGGCTCAAGCGGATCGAGTAAAGTGATCTGAGGTTCCAGCGCAGTAACCAATGATCCGATTTGGTTAATCAAGTTGTTGATGTCATTGGTTGTAATGCTGTTTGCCGCGTCAATCGCGGCCTGGACTGCAACTTGTTGGGCATTATTCTGCGGAATCTGATCGAGATTCACTTTTTCGGTGAGATCGAGACTATCGAGAACGTCTGGCTTGAACATGGATGTGGGCGCCGAAGCTCCACCAGCTTGGTCAGCCGTGGCTCCGAGATATGAACTGCTGCCCGATCCTTCTTGGATGATTGATTGGAACTTGCTGTCGAATAAATTTTTCAAATCCTCATTAGTCGCTGACAACGCTTGCCAGTTGGCGGCCACTGAAGTCTGGAACGAGTCTCGAAGAGCTTTGGGCAGATCGGCAATCGCAAGCGGCAGACTTAGAACATCCTTCGCCAATAGAATAACTTGATTTAATGGCCCAAAGATGTTGGATTCCACGTCTGCGCGAACGGCGCTTACGATGTTGCTGAAGCTCTGAACAGTTCTCCGCATTTGCGTGAGAGTATTGAGTGCGCGGTGGAAATCATCAGGACTTGCATTCAGGAATGAAGCGTCGGCTGAATCCGTATCGCCCTTCCAGTCAGGAACAGTTCCCCACGCGAGCAATTGTACATTGTACATATACTCCATAGGGCTTTGGGCAGTCCGGCGCTTTACAAACGTCATCGGAGTGACGATGTATTGCACGTTATCCTTGGCCATATCAAAGACCAAGCGATAGCTTTGCGTGCCCGGCGACTTCTTCGCTTCAACGTATGTGTGCAAGAACAAATCGAGCATCTGGAACTGGTAGTAGCCAGTGCGGCTTAGTGCCAAAGATTCGGAGTTGCTTGTGTTTGTGGCTTTGCCGCCAGTAAACTGATTGACCAAGTTGTTGACTTGCTTGATGGACTGCTGGGCAGCTTCGACGGTTCCACTAAAGATCGAACCAAGGATGCTCGTGCTTTTCTGTGCGCGTCCACCGTCTGCACGCTCGATCATGATTCCAGTCGAACCGCTGAATTGAATCATCTTTATCGGAACGCCATTGTGTTCTTCCAAAATACCACGGCTTGTGACCGTCGTTTTGATTGCGAAATTCGATGTGACGCTCAGTTCTTGAGGAGCGATTGGCAATCGGTATTCAGCGATAATCGAGTGCTTTCCTTTTGAATCGACACTTGTTACCAAGAAGCGATATGGATAGCTCTTGCTCCACTTAGGGCCTGGAGCCGCAGCGGAGAATCGGTCAACGGTGAGTCCGCGTCCCATGAGACTGACATCAATGAAGTTCTGTGCAATAGCTGCGATGTTTTGAATCTGCGAGAGTTCAGGGGATAGAGGTTGGCCGTTCGGCTGGTTGGCCGGATCAAAGAATGTCGAAAATTCCTTATCGACTGACTGGACTTCTGCGTCCAAATCTTCTGGTAATTCTGGCGCTGAGTTTGGAATAAAGCCTGACATGATTCCCTCTTATTGCAAGCTCTTGAAGAGCCGTGCTTGGTCTGCAACTGTGTAAGTGTTCGGAATGGACGAATCAAGCTGAAGCTGAGTCGTTCCCATTATTTGAATGATGGCACGCTGGATTTCCGGCTGTGTCTCACTCAAAATCGTAATCGTATCACCATTCGATAGGCCAGTTACGTCCGTTACGTGAATGATCGGCGTCTGATCTATGAAAGTGATTGCTTTGGTTAAGAAATACGCATTGTAATCGCCTTGGACCGCCGTATTATTGGCCGAAAGCATTCCGAGGAAGCTCTGACCGCTACTTGCGTCGAAATACCTGCGTGCTGATCCCGTTGCGCGGTTGATGCGATTGTCGAGCCATTTGTATCTCTCATAATATGGACTGCCAACCACGCCAGAGTACGAGTTGCCGGTTTGCGCGACGCTACCAAGTGCAGTCACAATGTCCGTGATGCGCGAAGTAATTGCCGATGATCGCGTGGTAATCTCAGAAGAGATTGGCGACAGACTTCCAGAAGTATATCGTCCACTTACGCCGGTATTCGGAAGAGCCAGCCATGTATTCAAGACAGCGATTGCGGCTGTTGCGTTAGCCGATGCAGTCGTATTCTGTGTGGCTTGCGGCGAACGAGTGTCTTGGTTGGCGGCAAGCTGAGTGACCTGAGTGTTGAGGAATGTTTTCCAGTTGGTAATCAGCGCGGCGATCTGGTTTGTTTCGTTTGTAAGAATTTCCTGATATGTCACCGCGACGAGCGTTTGTCGTTCCGTTGTTGTGAATGCCGCCGCTGAGTTCGTGATCGTAGCACCAGTTGCTATTCCAAGTTGAGTATGAACGACACTCGAAACTGTGATGGAAGTGCTTGGAACAATGGCTGAAATTTTGTAGATTCCGCTTGCGCTGCCTTGCTTGATGTAGACCAGATCGTTGACGCTGAAGCCAGTGGTAACCGTGACGGACAAAACCAATCCGGATTGCACGCCAGCAGGGATTGCCGTCGTTGTGGTTGTGCTGCCAGATCCCGAAATGCTTGCGCCAAGCTGGGCTATGAGTTGCGACAGGCCATTGAATACTGTGGAATTCGAGATCGTATTCGATTCGCCGGTTGTTACGCCGGTCGGGTGATTGAACCCATTGATGGCGTCCGTGATGAGCGGGATAAAGTATGCGTATGGAGTCGGACTGCTAGGGAAGAATGTTGCGCCGGTAGCGCCTGGAGTTTGAGCGGAAGTCGAAAGATCACCGGCTACGAATGGACTAATAGATCCATCGGTGTATTCGGCGGCCTGAGTGCCGTTCAATGCCTGACCTTCGAGTTCGTATGCACTTGCTATTGCGCGCTGATAGTTGTAAAAAGTGGCATTTGCGCCGTCAACGCTGAGTAGCTTCGTGGCTTGATCGGACAAGCTGGCAGACGTATTGGCATATGCGGCATTTTCCGTCGCAATATTCAATTGCCGTCTCGTAATGTCTTTCCGCTGTTGAGCGGTAAACGTTAAAGCCATTATGTTCCTACCAACACAGTTGAGCTTCCGGTGAGAATCTGACTCACGACAGGAAGGCCAAGATTTCCTACTCCGAGCACCATGGACACGCCGACAGCCGCGACTGGTACGCTACCAGCGCCAAGCATTGTGATTGCAGCTTGGAGTTGAGCTTGCGCACCGCCTTGAATCATGACGTTTCCGCCAGCCTGGACTTGCACATCGCCGGTCGCTTTGACTTGCCATGCGGCGCCTGACTTCTGGCTGAAGTTCGACTTCGATTCCAGATTGAGGTTCGCTCCTGATTTGACTGACGTATCTTGTTGGCTCGAAACATTCAACGCATCCTGACTAGATAGGCTCATGGCTTTTTGAGAGCTTTGCGCCATCTCACCCGATGAAGTCATTGTAATCTTTTTGTTGCCTTGGTCAATCACAATCGAGTCTGCGCCATTGGACCAAGTTGCAGTCTTGGCTTCGCGGTCAAGTTGAAAAAACTGCCCGAGATTGTCAGACAGCTTGAAACGTCCGTCCTTGTCAATGAAGAGTGAGGTTCCAGCAGCTTTTTCGTTGGCTTTTTTGCCTGATGTGTCGATATACGAGTTGAATTGCAAAAGCCATTCGCCGTCTTTGTTGATCTTTTGTCTGATCCCATTGAACAGGAATTCATAGACTTGGCCGTCAGCTTCTGCATATTTTGCAACAACTGAATTGAACAGGCCGCCGATGATGATGGCCATGCCTGAGTCAGAGTTTCCTCCCAAGCATTCGAGGACCACGATTGATCCGTTCTTGTAGCCGCCCTTGCCATCAGTTTCGCCGGGAACAAGAGTAAAAACTTCACTATTGTTTGGAGCGCCAAAACGATCCGAGAGCTTGCAGTTCCGATACGTCGATACATTCAAGCCATTATCACGGTCCATGTTAGTGACAGCGACATCATATTCGATCATTTGTTTGGAAATCGAGCGCGAATTTTCTGGGTAAATGACGTTGATGACCATTCCGATGTGCAAGACACGGTTCATTGCGACTTGATCTACCGCACTCATCGCCGGGCCTTGTTGGAAATTTGACGGAATGACTGATCCGTCACCGAGAATGTTATTCATCTTGCTTATCCTGCTTTGCGTTTTCTACGCCGACAATCGGTCGGTTGTTGACGTATAATTCTTCGTCCGATACTGCGGGCCAGTACGAAGATCCAAACTTCTGACGATCATCGCCAAGAGTATAGAGGTAGTCGCCGGTCGTTGTGACGCCGTGACTGAGGCTGAGAGTCGTAATGAAGGACTTGACTGGGCGCGGGCCTGAATCATCGACTGAATATTGGTGTTGTATGCCCTCAATCTGATATACCATCCCTTCGTATTCGAGATTGTCGCCCACGCATATAGGCTCAGTGATGCCAGTGACGGTGATGGTTCCGTTGGCTTTCAGATGGAGATTCATGTACCAATCGGCGAGTAAATCTTTCCAATCGCTGATCGAACTGAGCGCAGTTCCGTCAGACAACTGAACGTCGTGATTGCTAGTGAGGATGAAGTTCCGGCTTCCGCTACGGTACGCATCGAGCGTATCGACTGCGTAGTTGCCCGACACAATCTGCTCACGCATTGCGGCTTGTGGATCTGGGCGATTGTACATTTGACCGTAGACCTGCAAGAAGTTGCAGCGAACGGCGTTTGTTGTGCCTAGATTGTAAGCGGCGAATTGTCGAGTCGGATCAATCTTCCAGCGCGGGACCGTAAGAAATGGCGTAGTCCCGACCGTTCCTTTGTACCGCTTAGAGGTAAAGGGCTGTTGGCGCGCAACGTAATACGGGAAAATGTTGCCGTTTTCGTCTTGTCTAAGCGTGACGTACATCTCGTTGAGAGTTTGATTCAGGTGAGCTTGAAGGAGCGACCAAACCGTCACGTTGTTGAAATTGTTCGGAACTGAAATCATTGCGCCAATCAAAGTGTCGAGTCGGCCTGGGAAAAAGCTGTTTGGAGTCGTGTACTTCTGCACACCGATTAGGACTTTCAGCAAGTCAGTGTACGAAGCGTTTTGCTTTTCCGACTTCCTAACACCCATGATATGCGCGACTTCCTTTGGAATGATGAACGCCACATTCGGCGATCTCAAGAGTCCTGGGAATGGCTTGTTGGCCGTTTGTTTGGGGCCTTTGCCAAAGAACAAGTCGATGAAGAACGTAAGCAGTTTATCGACTGGCGTTGCCCCGTTGGCCGTCCCAAGAATGTTATTCCATTCATCAGACAGCTTGGCAAGGAACTTCAGCGGTTCATCGTCGGCGGCGGACAGCATTGGATTGTAATATATTTGGCTTTCAAACTCAGTGAAGCCGCGCAGTGATATGGAATAGCGAAGCGTCTTGATGCCGCCCTGAATCACGTTGATTTCACGAACTGAGAACACACGGCCAATGAACTTGAGTCCAGACTTCGCATCGTTTGCGGCTGTACCGGCAAGGACTGCGTTGTTTACGCGGTCGAAATGCGTGACATCATCGTGCATCCATATGAATGCCCAATCGCCAGGTGAAAGTCTATAGGCGTAATTGATGTCACCAGATGACAAAACGACTTCAGCCGTATTTTCAACGGCTCCCTTAGAGTTGCTTGTGATGACCGAAATAGGATCTGACACAACCAGAGTCCGGAATGTGCTGATCGCTGAGTTGACGGTTTGGAGTGACTTTTTCAGCGTGAAGGTATCGGGATATGTGAACGAGAAAAATCCCACGGATGCCCATGGAGTTACCTGTTGAGAGTCAGCTTGATTCTGTTTGATGAGTTTTGTTGGAGCAGACATTATTTTCTAGGTACTCCATACGTTTGGCCAGCCGAAGTGTTGATCTTGCGAGTCAACGCATCGAGAGCCGTCGAGAATCTACCCATTGCATCAGCCGCTTGGCTGGCCGCTTGACTTGGATCAACGGTTTCGCCAGCGTTCTTTACTTCCTGATTAGCTTTAGCTTGAGCTTCAGCCAACTGTTTCACGTTGCCAGGAGTAAAGCGCGCTTTGTCAATCTCTTCCTGAGTTTTTCCTTGAGTGTCAAATTTGCGCTGCTGGAAATAAGCATCGTTCTTCTTGCGCTCTTCTTCTTTTTGAATCGCTGGATCGGTAATCGCCTTGACTTCTTCTTTGGTTCCAGTTCCGCCAGTTGTCCGCATCGAGGGCGGCAAGAGTTCAGTTCCGTACTGGCCCTGAATCAACGACAAACCCTTTGCCCTCAGAGCTTCCGGGGTAGAGTTCCTAAGTCCTTCGGCACCTTGATGTCCGCTGACCATGCTGGCACCCAACGCTTTTGAATATCGGTCAGCTTCTTCCTCAGTCAATGGAACGCCGCTTTTCACTTTCTTATCAAGTTCCTGGAGGATCTTCGATGTGTCACCATAAGGAGCGGTGACGGCGCGTTCACGGGACCGAACATAGTCGGCCATCTGAGCCATCTTCGTGGGATCGTCCGCGAACTTGTCGCCAACAATGTCCCGATACTTCTGAGATTTGCCTTGAATGTCCTCGATAGTCAAAGATTTCATCAAATCCATAGTCGTGGCAGTAACAGGAGCGCCCATTTTGCGCAATTGATTCACTGCGCCAGAAGTCACGATGGCGTCTTCTAGCGGACTTCCTTTTCCTGCGAACATATCTTCTTGGAACTGTTTTGCTCCGGCAGCAGCTTCAATATCTCGAATACTCGCTTCTTTTCCGCCTGGAAGAAGAGCAGCAACTGAGCGTGCAAGCTGATCTGTGTCAATCGCTCCCGTATATGAGGATGCAATCCCAGCGACAGCTTTTGTAAATTCTTCCCGCATACCATAGTCATTCAATCCCGCAGCGACTCCACGGCGCATCACGCCTTCAAGAGCTTTCTCTGCTTCTTTCGCACCGCCAACGCCGACTCTTGTCATGGTCTGGAGTGCAGAAACGGCTGTTCCCTTACTCAGTCCAAAGTTCAAGTTCATTCGACCGGCAGCGACAGCCAATCCACCAGCGCGATCTGCACCAGCAGTCCCACGAAGCTGTTCGGCCATTGCCATTGTTTCTTCGGGATCGAGCATTCCTTGTTGGAGGCCCTTGATGATGAGTGCCCGAGTATTCCCTGACGTGTATCCCATCGTTTGACCGAATGCGGCCCGACGAGGAGCTTCTTCTTTGAAAGCCTGATAGAGTTTCGTATCAATGAGCATGTCAGCGCGGTTTTGCAAAGACTGATTGTACGCTTCAGCGGCTTCACGTTGAGTATCGCCAGTGATTGCGCGCTTGATTCCGTATCCAGTCATTCCAGCGCCAGCCGAAATACCAGCAACGCCAGCGCCCGCAATACCAAGTGCCAATGGAGTTGCTGCGCCAAAAGATGCAGCTTCGAGTACGCCAGATGCGCCAATTGCAAGTGCGCCGCCAGCCATTAGGCCAAGGCCGCCAAGAGTGCTTCCAATCGTCTTCCAGGTTCCAGCGCGCTCCGCACGATCACGGTCAGATGCAGCAGCGGACACAACACCTTTTTGAGCGAGGAGTGCCATGCTCAAATCGCCGCGATATGCTGCCATTCTCTGCTGGATTGGCTGTTGAGCAACGTATGATTGATTCGAGAGACGCTCTCTCATCATTTGATCGTAGCTTGATGGCAAATTCACAACGCCTTGTACGCCTTGCTGAACCATTCTGCCAATGGCCATGGGGCCAAAGAATTCAAGGAACGGATTTCCAGGAGTAGTCGGCATTGAGCGCGCCTGTCTCGTGAAGGCTTCAGCAGACTCTTCAAAAGCCCCTGTAGCCTGGCCAAGCTCACGAGTGTAGCGCGCAGCTTTGCGCTGTTGTTTTTGTACTGATCTACGGCTTGCACCGCGCTCTTCTAGTTGCTGGATGTTCTGTTCGGCTTGACGGAGCTTGCGCAGCTTGTCTTCGCTTTTGCGGAAAAGATCCTCAGTCTGTCTTTGAAGAACTTTCAAATCCTTAGATGCGACTTCTTGGATTGTCTTTTGGAACTTAGTGATGTCCTTATTGACGGTCATCCCAAATTTTTGCGATTGTTTGATGTATGTGTCGAGAGTCTTGCTGAGTTGGCTAGGTCCAGATCCGCCCGCGCCGCCTTGCACAGTCTTTTGCAGAGAAGAAGCCATCTTCTCGACATTTTTCAAATCACGTTCAAGAGGCTTTGAATCGCCACGGAACTTGAGCAGAATTTCCTTGATGATCTCTTTTGCCATTACTCTTTCTTCTCTATCTTATCAACTGCTTTGGAAACGCGCTCGAACGATTGCGTAAGCTCTTCGATAGCTTCGTGCGTTTTCTTTGCAATCTCTTCATTACGCTTTTGCTTCTTCTCTTCTTCAGCCTTTGCTAGAGCTTCTTGCTGTGCAATCCACTCGTCATCGCTGACTTCTTCAATGACCATAGCCATTCCAGATTCAAGAACTGGCTTGTCACTGTTGTCGAGCATCGCCTGAACTTTTTCAAGCTGCTCTGGTGTCCAGTCGTGCATTTCATCTTCCATATAGATGAACGCTACTTCTTCCGGCGTCTTTGTCAGCTTGGCGTGATCCAAGTTGACCGAATACGTCTTCGAGTAATGCCGGTAGCATCGCTCGATGTACGACTCAAGATCGTCGGCCAGATAATTTTGGATCGCTAATCGTCTAAGATTCAGCAGATTCTGGTACAAGAACCGCATTCGACTCTTCTTTCGCCAAATCAGCGACTTGTTGCGACCACTTCTTCTCTTCCTCGTTGCAGATCATGGCAAGATCAAAAAGGGGCTGGGAGTCAACCATGAGTTGTCCTTGCTTCGATCCTTCCCACCAAGCCGGGCCTTCGATGATGCGAACTGAGAGTTCTGCTACAGCGGCGGCTTTCAATCGGATGTCTTCGGCCACTTCCCGGTCACGGGACGGCAAAAGCTGGGCGTAGATGCGCTCCAACGCGAAATAATCCGAGTTGGTGAGGATTCTTTTGATCTTGAATTGTCCAATGAACCTGGACTGAGTTTTTTCGCCTACAGAATCCAGGCTGACCATAGCGGTCGTGTCTGGTAATTTTTTCATAATTTACCTTGATTTTATGAGGCGGGAGATGGTGATTTCAATATTAAGATTTCCACCTAAGTTATTAAATCTCTTAATATTTTTGATGCCTTTGACTCAGAATGAGACACATGCTATCCTGGCATCGTGGACAATATGGAACTTTTGAGAAAAATCATGGCCAACGTTTCGCGTGTTTTCCAGAACGAAAAATACGTCGATGCTCTTTTGGAGGGCGGCCTAATCGGGAAGGGCGAGGATGGGCTGTATTACATCGGCGACAACGGTGCCGACTTCTGCTTCAATGTCTACGCGGAAATGGCGAACGAACTGATTACCAATCACAATGTCCCTGAAGCATTTCGCGCCCGGCTCATCAAGAACATGGGAAACATTGCTCCGGCAGCATTTGAGAAAATTTACAAGAACTTCAAGGTGATGTTGGACCACAATAAAGCCGCGTGGTGCGGGCCGCTCATTATGGTGTTGCTTTGCGCCGAGCCGATGAGAGATCCGAACTTAACTCTAAAGCATCTATGTGATTTATTTGAGTTTTTCCATGACTGGACCAAACAGCCTCCAACCATGAGGATCATGCACTGATGTTTCTCGAACTGATGATTATTAGCGTTTGCGCACAGAATCGCGGCGGATGTACGGAATCTTCAGAAGCCTATTACAAGGGATCGCCAGAGCTTCAACAGATGGCGAAAAATGGTGAAAAATTTGCCAAGCAGAATATCCCGGCTCCAATCCTGGAATATGTGCTGCCGGTCGCGGGCGCAGCGGTGGGGAAAAAAGCAAGTATCAAGCTCTCAACGCATTGGGCAATCGAGATTGACAAGTCGGGCGGCGGAAGTGTGATGCTGAAGTGGACGTTCTGATTGGCGGATCTTTTGGCGGCTATTTTGGCCGCTAATTTCGTATGGTTTTCCTAAGAAGTTCCGTATATTTCGCCTACAAAGTTCCGATCTAAATTCCGATCTTTTGGCCGATCTTTTGGCAAGTAAATCGAAGGAAAAACTTGCCAAAAAGCGCGGAGGTGGGATTCTCACCCACAACCTGCCCAGCAATCAAGTTGCTGTTTACCCTACGGGGATGGCGCTCTAAATGTTGAGCTACTCCGCTATCCACAGTAATTTAGTGGTCGCGGGTGTGGGATTTGAACCCACGATCTCTGCCTTATGAGGGCAGCGAGATAGACCACTTCTCTAACCCGCAATCTTTCCGTGCCTTGCCTAGCCCATTAAAGATGGCCACGTCTCAACAAGGATGTCGGCTCTGGTCACAATCCGAACACGGTTTTTGATATGTCACACCCCAGACTACTCTCACATTTCGTCCCAGAGCAGGTGTGGTCTGCGAAGCCAGTGCGCTACTCTGACCGAGGAATTAGTCTACCCATTCGTCCCATGGAACACGGCATTCTCACCTGATTTGCAACTCAGACGATAGTCCTTTGAGCGACCGCCTCCAAGCACCCTCAATGGGTGCCGCGTTTGCGACTCTTCGCCATTCGCAGGTTTTCAGATTACTGCGGCTGATCCGGATTGTCAACCGAATTTGTCGTGTCCACAGAAATTTGTCCTTTGGGATCTTTCTGGAACTTTCGGCCCCAATACAGACCGGCGCAAATCATGAACAAATTCAAGGCTTGTGAAGAGTCGATGCTCCCAACAGCGCCCGACCATTTGCTCACCATTGCCGCAATGCAGAAGTTGAAGCTGATGAAAACGAGCGTCAAGCTCACAGAGCCGCGACCAGTCTTCGGATCTCTGATCGTAGGAACGGGAACGCCCGCCATATTCATCTTGACTACGAATTCTGACCACTTTCGTTTCAGTTCTTTGAAGTCCATATTTTTCCTTTACGATAAATTCGGGTTAAGAGTGCAGGGCAATCCCGCCGATCCCAAGATCGAGTCGAGGGCCGAGGGATCGAGGTTGTCTGTCTGTTCTGGCATTTTCACGCCTAAAATGTTGCAAACATTGGCGGCGTTTTTGGAGCAAAATTCCGCGCTGAAGCCTCCAGCATACGGATTGTCCTTCAATTTGAAAATTTTCATCCACAAGATTCCAAGGTCTTCTTTCAGACTGTACGGAATGCCCAAGTTCTTCTTCACATATGACCATAACGCACCGTTCTGTTCCGGCGTCACATCAATCTCGTATTCCTTGAGTGATTGATTGTACTGAGTCCATATGGGAACGGCGTACATATTCACCATTTCCTTCGACGCTTGGAAAATCATCCAGTCGCCGGTCGGCTCTTGGAAGCGCACGTAGCAATGATCGTAAGGGCGGGCCTCAACCCATTTGATGAGCCACGCAAAAGGCTCGAATGTTCCGATTGGGCAAGAAAATCCAATATAAACTTTCATTATAGACTCGATATGGTTTGAACTAACTGATTTTTCATCCAGTCAATACGTTCTTTCGTAATGAATGGCGCCATTTCTGGCGTAACTTGAACTTGATTCAGGGCGTTATACGCTTCCCACAGGGAACCGCTCGTTCCGTAATACATCACTTGCTGCAAAGTTTCGGCGACTAACTTGGTCTTGCCGCTGGAAGTAATTCCCTTGGCTACGTTTTCGGCAGCAACACAAAATACGAGATGTTGAAATCCTGTATAGGACGGAACTACGCCAGTAGCTTTAACAATCACGGCATAATATGCCGCCATCACTGGCTGGGGAAGATTGAAAAATGTTGGATAGTAAACTGCTGTGGACATTATTCAAATTCCAGAAAAAACTTTCCAGTATCGGCGTTCATAAGAGGCGGTTGGTCTGGACTTGACGATCCCTCATACCAAAACTTTTCAACGCCTGGAGTTGCAGCTTCAAGACGAACGCCGCCAGATGCGCCTGCATCTACCCAATATGTTTCATTGCCTGCCGGTTCTACTGCTGGCATAAATTCTCCTTACGAATAAGCCGTGAAATCGTCTACGTTAATCCATCCAGCAGTTCCGTCACAATCGACGTACCATTGAACGACTCCGTTGTCATTGACTGCTGGAGTCACTCCAGAAACGAATTGCCAAGTTCCACCAGCCGCACTCATGGTGGCAATGACGGTATCGCTATTGATTCCCAAAGACGGATCTTTTCTCAAAATAATTCTTGGCTGATTACCATTGTATGCGCTTCCGTCGCCCGCAACGCTCTTTCTGATCCAACATCCAATTGTCGCGGTTTGACCACTTGGGATGGCAGTTCTCTTGTATGTATTGAACATCTTGGCGAAAGCATTGTTCGGAGTCAAACGAGTTGATGGTGATGCTTTATTGTAAAGAGTCGTGTCTAAGCTCTGGGTTCCATACTGGCGATAGAGTTTGTGATTCTGCGCTATTCCACCGAGTTTGGCCATCCCAACAAAGCCGTTAGGAACGATGTTGGCCTGACCGGCAAGTTGAGTAGAAGAATTGAGAGTGCAGTTGCGGAACACAAGACGAGCATAAACGTTTGGACCTATATTCACATCTCCAGTTGCGTGCGTGGTCGTTCCACCAAATGTAGAATTGTCAACATAAACATCATCACAGTCGCTCGTAAAGCTGATTCCAATTGGACTGGTGAAAGTGCTTCCGGCATCAATAGTTGCGTTATTGATGAGTACGTTTCCGGTATTGCCAGAAGCTACGATATTCCCAGTTGCATTTCCGAATGCCGTTATTCCATCCAAAACAATGTTATACACAGATGTAAGCTGGATGCCCGCAGTGGTGTTGTTTCTCCATGACTTTAGAGTGGTTACTGATGGAGGAACTGTGGCATCAAGGATCGAAGATTCTCCAGTTACACCCGTGAACTGAATGCCTTGAGAAGCGTTTGAGTGGGCTGTCCAACCACTCAATGTTCCAAAAGTAAAGTTCGTGGCGTCCGTAACAGAAATGCCGATTGCCGAACAACTATTGGCGTTTATGTTGGTAATAGTTCCTGTCAAGCTACTGATATTGTACGCCTGCGCTCCAGTGCAAGACATAACTATAATGTTGTTGAGAGTCCAGTTTGAGTTCGTGAGAGTCGCTTGATTGACAGCCGTTGCTGCAATTCCATACATCACAATGTTGCTGACAGTGAAATTGTTCACTGTACCGGCAGTAAAATTTACTCCAAGAGAACTTGCCGCTGAAAAATCATGAAGAGCGCATCCATTGATTGTGCAAGATCCTGTAGTTGTGGCAATATCAATGCCGCGCTTGCTTGTAGTGGCAGATCCCATCCAGAAGAGTTCTGTATATTCCAAGTCAACTGTCGCCGTCGCGTTAATGTTGATGTAAGCCTGGAATGTCGTGCTAGTTCCGGAAATTTGAACGTTTCTGGTCAAGTTGATAAGTTCTGCCTGCGTAGGACTTGTTCCAGAATGCGCATTGGATAATGCAGAGATTGTGAGAGTAGTTCCGCTTGCGTCAGCAGTCAGAGATTTTGTCTCAGCGTCCGTTCGAGTTCTAGTGGTGGAGGCAAGCCCGATTGAATCTCCGTTCTTCCATCCGGTAGAAACGTCCGTAGTCAAAGACGTGGCCGCTGCCGATGCGTCTGCTGCCAACATGGCAGAAATAGTTTTCGTTGCGCCGCCAGTATTGAGAGTAGATCCTGCCCGAGCCTCAATGCCAAACTGGACGTTTGCTGTTTCGACAAATTTTATCTTAAGCGTGCTTGTTGATGGGATTGGAGTTCCGCCAGTGCCTCCATTGAATGTACCGCCTATGTTTATGTACAGTGATCCCGCTAAGTTCATGACGTAATTTGTCGATGCGGACGTACCAACTGACATAGTTCCATTTTGGCTTACTTCTATTGCTGCCGTGCTGGCCGCCGCTGGACCGAAGTTTGTGGATGCGGTATTGTCCATCGTCACAGTGTACGAAGAGTTGACGCCAGCAGAGTCCCATTCGCCACACACCAACATCTGATCGCCAGATGCAGGAGCTTGGGTAGTGGTAGTTCTCAGCGCGTAAGTCCAATCGCTGGCCGTTGCGCTTTTACGGAATGGAGTAACTTGGTTGTTTGTGGAAGATGTGAGTTGAACAGTATAGGTTGTGCCTGACGAGAGAGTGACGTTGGCCGGGAACTTGAAAAAGATCCAACTGATACCTGCGGGAAGGTCGGCTACGTTGACAGTCACCGTAGTATTGGCAACGGCAACGCCAGCCACGGCCAATCTAACACTAAAAGTTCCGGTAGGATTTGCGTTGCGCGTACTGATTTTGACAGCAATTCCATCTAAAGTAGGGGAAATGCCCGTGAACGATGTACTAGACACGAAAGACGTGGTTGTGTTTGTGGTTCCAGTTTCTTGCGTAGAGATTGAAGTCGGGAATGTGGTTGATTCTATGAGACTCCACGTCGCCGCTGTGGTAAAATTTCCACTGGAATTATTCATTAAGGATGCCATTAGCCGCCATCTCCTGAGTCATCAATGACAATCTGCGAAGGATCTTCCGTCTGTAGAGGATTATTCGCAATCCATTGAACTAGATTTTGTATTTCTACTTGCGCTGCCTTAGCCAGAACATCGTCATCCAATTGATCTTCTGACATATTGAAAGTTTTTTCGAGTCGCGCAGTTGGCTGAGTAGGATCTTCCAAATCCTCGATAATCAGCGTGTAGCTGATGTATCCAAGCTGAGCAAATCTGTTGATATATCGGTACGAATACATTAGAAGCCCTTCGCTACCGCGATTACGTTCCACTTGCCGGTCGATGATTTGTATATACAGCCGATGTAATCGACTTTGTTGGCACCGCTTGATGGAGTGAAAGACTGTATATCCAATCCAAAATTGAAAGCCGAATCGAACGTCAAACCCCTTCCGCCCGTGCCGTCTTGCGAAATTTCATAAGTGATCTTCTGACCATCAGTTGGATTGGTAGGAGCCGAAAGGTTCCTATTTCCGCCCAACGTTACGCGGAATACGTTACCCAAAGACGCATCAGTTGCAATGTTGGCAGCATCCGTCAAAACAACGACTTTCGTTTTGAACGAAGTTGTCATTTGATCGGTCGCCATCTGTGCCGTCGTATCTGGAATCGTGATTGTTCGAGTTCCAGTAGGAGTCCATTGCAAAGTTCCCAAATTGGCATTTGCAAACACCAATGCAACGGCCAATGCGCCAGATCCGGGGCCTACTTGGAATGAACTTCTGTATGTTCCACTTGCAGTATTAAGAGCAGCGCGGATTGTGAGATCAATGCTTCCTGAAACGTTAGAATTCGTCACGGTTCCAATCGCTTGAGAAATATTGGGAGCTAAGGGTTCTGTTGCAGTCAAGCCGCCAGCGACTGTGGATGACAGGTAAACTGTCGAGCCAGCCGTAAACGCAGAAGTGTCAAAGCCAGAAATTGAGCCGCCTACCTGAACGCGCAAATAATTGCCCGTCGCTACGGCATCAATGACCAATCCAACCG
>Ga0335069_10001062_pt1 | contig 44327 bp, 38 predicted proteins | sample Lox_Sample_11_FD_206714 | JGI IMG/M metagenome (GOLD analysis project Ga0335069, IMG submission 206714) | Soil microbial communities from Loxahatchee National Wildlife Refuge, Florida, United States - Lox_Sample_1.1 | ecosystem: Environmental > Terrestrial > Soil > Wetlands | place: USA...
CATTTTCGAAGGTATCCTTTTGTCGAAGAGGGGGATATGGGCATTCGCAAGGAACAAAGCTATAACGGCGGCAACCAGGGAAGAACCAAAATACGCGAGCGACACAGCTATCAGGGATGATTTAAGAAAGTAGAGAAACACAAAGGAAAGCACAAACCTTAAGCCTGTCCATACAATGTTTTCTATGAGTGCATAATGGTGCACAAGCTTAAGGCCCATAGTCGAAGCCACAAATGTCCTCATTAGGCATTCTAAAGGAAGCGACAGAGAGAGAATCTTCAAAACAATTGATAATTCAGGTTTATGAAACAAATGAACGGATATGCGATCTGCCAGAAAAAAGACGATAACGGCAATTATGCAGCTGGTAATCGTGGTCATTATCGAGGCGGCTATAAGTGTTCCTTTAACCCGTGGGAGGTCATTATCCGCATAATGAATGGCGATAAATCTCGTGGCGCCTGAGTTAAGCCCCAGATTGGCAATAACGGCGAGAAAGGTAACAATGGCGACACCCAAGAAATAGATCCCCAATGCCTCAGCGCTCAGGATGTGTGCCAGGAAGATTGCATAAAAGAAGAATATCCCTTTCCCGGCCACCATTCCCGCCAAAGTAATAGCGCCCCCCTTCGTAATTCTTGAGAGGTCTTCAAAATCCGTCTTACTATTGTTATCCATACGTGTTTCTTATCCTGACCTAGTCGTGAACGTTCCGGAAAGCACGGAAAAAAAGTCCCTATTTCTCATGTAGATGCTGTTCTATACACAGTGTGGTTCAAACTATTCTTGGTTAGGCCGACCTCGATAAAGGCTTACGCGATGTAGCAGCGTACTAACCCACACCGAGATCCAAGTGGTAGTGCGTTTCAAGACAAGAGATAGCAGCAACGTCAGAGCGAGGAACACTGCAAAGCTTACGATTATGGAGGAGGCGGAAAGAAGTCTGAAGATCGGGTTGTATTTGATAAGAAGTGGGCCGTGAATGAGATAGATCTCATAAGATAAAAGGCCAAATATTGCGAAGAAATTGCTCATATATCCTTTATCGGCAGTACTCTGAACAAACAAAATGAGCAGTGAACAGAACATAAAACCGTTCACGCTATGAAAGAAAGAAAGTGCAGTTCTTTCGAGAAAGAGCGTCTCCCTAAAAAGAAAGCTTAGGGATGTAGCTGCCGCGATAACGATTACTGAGACTAAGAGTTTTATACGTTTATGCCTATCCACTATGATTCGATTGACAAAATCGTAATTTCGGGCTAGTAGACAACCAAGTGGGAAAGCAAGTATTTGATCAATGGTGCCAAGGGGAAATACTCTTACAATATGCAAAAGGGTGAGAATAAGGCCAAAACCCATTAAGCAACCCATAGCCCTCTTTTCGTTCACATATCGATAGACAATTGTAAAAGCTCCATAATACGCGAGAAGGAGAGTTATGTACCACCGTGTATAGTCAAGATGAGACAAAGTATTTTCTATATTGATTCCCAGAAATGTTCGAAGCACTTGTCCAGCCGGATAGGTCCTGGACAATAGTTGGGCATCCAAAACAAGAATCACCAGGGTAATGAACCAGTAGGGTACCATAACCCTTAGTATCCTTTTTAATAGAAAATCCTTTACAGCGAATCGCTTCTTACTGTATGCGATAGAAAGTCCATATCCAGAAAGAACAAGAAACAATGTCACTGCGTAATCCCCAAGTATGGGAACAGCCTTTATTAACGATACATGATACCAGAGATGCCCGGAAACCACTAAGAGAATTGCAATGCCCTTTAACTGGTCAGTCTGTTCTTTGCTTAGAAAGACGGTGTTTAATGTTCGTATTCCAAATAATGCTGCGAATAAAAGGATAATGCAGAGCAAAGCGATATTTTGAAGGGTTGGGTATGGGATTATAAGTTTCGATATTTCGTAGTTAACAAACATAGTATTATCCTACGGATAGGTTCGCAGAAAGGCTGCGATTCCGCCATCCGGTCTCCCAAATCTGTTGGTGCTTGACCACGTGAAATGTCCGTACAGCATGAACCAGGCGATTTTCGAATACTCGCTGAAAACAAATTTCAAATCGCGCTTGTTCAAGAACCACTGGCCGCCGTACTGTTCATACCGGCTGGGCACAAAGGCGAGTCGATGCCCGTGACCTCCAAAGACCTTTCCGGCTATGATACTGATCCTTCTCATATGGTAGGGCGAGCTCACGAAGATTGCCGAGGTGAAGCAGGCCTTTTTGGTATCTCAAATCGTCCGGTGTCGAATCTTATTCTGGCTCAAACAGAACCAGGGAAGGGATGCGGCGCAAATCGCCAAACACACCTCAGAAGTAAAATGGCATGGCCTGAGATTGGGGGTAAATTCAGTAGACCTCGTCGTGACTACCCAAATCGACGAGGAGTACCTCATTTTCACTTAAGAACGAGAATACGACCCTAACGTCGTAATCCACGCTGAAGGCCCACAGGCCTCGGAGCTTGCCTGTCAATTTGTCCTTAACTGTTTATTGAACGGATCTTCTGAGAACAACTTCATAGATTTAGCAAATTTTGTTTTGAGTGCATTATCATTCTGCAGTTTTTTCCGGTATGATTTCTTGAAACCGCTGTCCCAGACAACGTTAATCATTTTCGAGGTCCCTTAATAAATCCCCGACAGACCCCCGCATTACTGTGCCTTTCTTGAGGTTCGACGTTGCTTTCTTCACTCTGACGACGATCCCGTCTCTTCTCGCTTCAATAAGTTGTTTTCGTATCAGCTCGGCGGCATACTCTTTGTCCTCGAAGGCAGATCATTAAAGTCCTCAACCAATCTATTCAAAGATGTGTTCTTCGTTGTCCGATAACCTCCTCTCGGTCCTTTTCTACTAATTATAGTTTAACACAAAACAGACGGCGCTGGTGACAGAAAGGCTCCGATGAGACTTTCTGGTATTTTAACTCTGCCGGCGTCCTGATCACGTGAAATATCGGTATAACATGAACCAACCAATCTTCGAATATTCGCTGAAGACGAATTTCAAATCGCGTTTGTGCAAGAACCATGAGGCGCTATCATCCTCTTCATACCGGCTGGGCACAAAAGTGAGCCGATACCGATGATTTCCGAAGACCTTCGCGGCCATAATGCTAATCCTTCTCATGTGATAGGGCGAGCTCACGAAGATTGCCGAGGTGAGCCCCGCTTTGTCCATGGCTTTCTTTGCTTCCAGTATTTCAATGTGTGTATCTTCGTAGTATTTGGGATAGCTTAAACGGTTCGCGATTCTGCCTTTGACGGTCGCGAGTTCGGGTCGCAGGTTCGTCTGGCCCCATTCCTCCGAAAAGAGTCCGGCCTCGGAGACCTTGCCGTAGGCCGGGATAATGAGACGACGGGAGTACCCGTCAGCAATGAGCTTGAAGGCTTCTTGTTTTCTGAGTGCGAATCTTGAACCGAGAAACAGGACGATCACGTCGGACTGGCCGGGTTTGTCCGATCGGAGAAGATAATAGGGCGCACAGGCCATGAAACCGACAACGGCGCACAAGATGATGAGTATGGTATATCGTTTCATGAATGTGTGGAGAAGTGCATTGGTGAGTATGCTATAGAACGAAACGCCTCAATTCGACTTTGTCATTGGCGAAGTTTACCAGAAGACCAGCGGTGTAGCCGGTGGCTTTGAGAATGTTGATGAGCTGTGTTTCGTGAGCCTTCTGAATTTCGTCGACCATCTTCAGTTCGATGATGATCGTCTCTTCTACTATGATATGTGCGTAATACTCGCCCACAGGGAAGCCCTTATAGTAGGCTTTGATGGGAACGTGGTTACGAGCCCTGAGTCCCTGTTTTCTTAGTTCTATCATGAGCGCGTTTTCGTAGACGGTCTCAAGAAAACCGCAGCCAAGCTCCCTGCTAACCTCCATGACGGCCCGATGGATTTTGCCCAGAAGACCGCCAATATCGACGGGTTCTTTATCGGCCTCAGGAGAGTTCTTCAACCCCGAATTGATTTCGGCCAGTATTTCGTCGTCCGCATCGAGAAATCTATTATTCATTTTGCCTTCAAATTGATAGGATGACTTGTATATTATCCGATAAGTCTCAAGCGGTCAAGTTTCTCGCAGCCCGGATCCATAGTTCTCGTGGCAGATAGTTCCAGGCCATCTGCCACGCTCTTGCTTACTTCGGTTAGTCTCAGTGCGCCTTGCGATACCATGCGATGGTCTTCTCGAGCCCCTGGCGAAAACCTGTCCTCGCCTTAAAGCCGAACTCTTTTTCTGCCCTCGTAGTATCGAGTCGCCTGCGCGGCTGGCCGTCCGGCTTCGTGGCATTGAATGTAACCTTGCCTTGAAATTCCATCAGTTCGCCAACCAGTTTCACGAGTTCTTTGATCGATATCTCAAAGCCCGCTCCGATATTGACCGGGTCACTCTTGTCGTATTTTTCGAAAGCCAGCGTGATGGCACGGGCCGCGTCTTCCACATAAAAGAACTCTCTCGTGGCCTTGCCGGTTCCCCAGATCTCAACGGTCACGCCGCCACCTTCCGCGCTTTGGCTTGGCCGCCCCCTGAGAGAAGACAGGCGCACACCGAAAGATGCAAGATGGGTACTGATCCACTCGGCATCCACAGCCGCTGTGCTCTTTGCCCGCCCTCTGCGGCTCCCCGTTTCCGGCCCATTGCCGAAAAGCGCCAGGTCCCGGAGAATGCCTTGATAATCTTGACGCGAGAGCAAGTCGGCGAGATAGAATTTTCTGATCAATGCGGGGACCACATGAGATGACTCGAAATTGAAATTGTCTCCCGGACCGTAAAGGTTTACGGGCAAAAGGAAGATGGAATTGAACCCGTATTGCTGCCGGTAAGCCTGGGATTGGACAAGCATCATCTTCTTTGCGAGACCGTACGGGGCGTTTGTCTCTTCGGGGTATCCATCCCATATCTCGTCTTCGCGGAAGGGTACCTTTGCGAATTTGGGATAGGCGCATATGGTGCCCAATGCCACGAACTTGTCGATGCCTCTTACGTATCCCTCGTGCAAGAGCTGAACGCCCATCATGGTATTTTCGTAGAAGAGTGATGCCGGGTTTTCACGGTTGAAACCGATACCGCCGACCTTGGCCGCCAGATGGATGACCGCATCAGGTTTTGTCTCACGGTACATTCTTTTTACGTCCGCCGACCGCACGAGGTTGTATTCCGGCAAGTCGGCCACGGCAATGTGTCGATATCCCTTTCTTTTTAGCTCGCTCACAAGGTGCTTGCCGAGAAAGCCTTTTCCGCCGGTGATGGTGATGTGTTTATCAAGAAAGTTCATAGTTCCTCTGGTTTATTTGGTTTGTATTGTTTATGGGGTTTGTCAGGTTTGTTTGGTTTGTTTCGTGCGCAGGTAGGTTATAAGGCCTGAAATTATGCGCGAAGTTTTGTCGGCCTGATCGTAAATAGCCTGAAACAGTTCTTGCGAGACGTATTTCTGGTCCCGTGCAACATAGAGATGGGACTGGAGTTCTGCTGCGGACGAGACTGAGATAAATAAGAATTGTATGAATTCTTTATTCGATCTGCGGACAAACCCTTCCGCAATGTTTCTCATGGTCGATACGGCCGCGCCGATGGTTTGCTCTCTTAGGCGATGATCGTTCTGGAATGGTTTGCTGTTCTTGATGGCACCATAAACCATATTTACGAGTGCTCTCGCTTCCTGCCAGCAATCGAGCTCCTCGAACCGGTTGATTTTCACTACTTTGTTCTTTCAATGGAGCTAACCAGACAAATCCGACAAACCATATGAACCGACTCTATTTTCTTTTAACAAAATAAACCCGACAAACTATACAAACCTGATGAACCTATTTATTTTCCTTCCCGCACCTTCTCGTAAAATGAGTACGCATGGTCGGTATAGCAGAAGCCCTTGGCCAGGCAAGCCTCAATCCCTTCGTTCGGCGGTTCGATGCCCACCATCTTGAGGTCGTAGTCCACCATGACCTTAACGAGCTCGGAGAAGGTTACGCGCGGCTGCCAGCCGAGTTCCTTTTTTGCCTTTGTGATGTCCGCCTGGAGGAAGTCGACTTCCGTCGGGCGGAAATACCGCGGATCGATCTCTATAAGCACGTCCCCGGTTTTCGGGGCATGTGCCTTCGACGCATTCTTTCCGTCGAAGCGGGAGGCGTTCACAGACCGGATGATCCCCTTTGTGTCCTTACCCTCGCCGCGCCATTCAAGCTCCACACCGGCGTAACCAAATGCCGTCTCGATCAGTTCGCGCACCGAGTGGCTCTCCCCGGTACCAACGGCATAGTCGCCGGGCCTTTCCTGCTGAAGCATAAGCCACATCATCTCCACGAACTCCGGGGCAAACCCCCAGTCTCTTTTCGCATCGAGGTTACCAATGTAGAGTTTCTTCTGGTTCCCTGTGAGGATATTGGCGAGCGCCCGGGTGATCTTGCGGGTCACAAAGGTTTCGCCTCGTCTCGGCGACTCGTGGTTGAAGAGAATGCCGTTGCAGGCGAACATGTTGTAGCCTTCCCGGTAATTGACCGTCATCCAGTATGCGTAAATTTTAGCGGCCGCGTAAGGGCTTCTCGGATAGAAGGGGGTCACTTCGCTCTGCGGAGGCGCGGACGCGCCGAATAGCTCCGAAGACGAGGCCTGGTAGTACTTTGTCTTGATGCCGCTTCGCCTGATCGCTTCGAGAAGCCTGGTAGCCCCGAGACCCGTGATGTCACCGGTATACTCCGGCGCGTCGAAACTCACCCGAACGTGGCTCTGGGCGCCGAGATGATAGATCTCTTCGGGTTTGATATTGTAGATGAGCTCGGTCAACTGTCCCGCGTCGGATAAGTCCCCGTAATGGAGAAAGAGCCGGGCGCCAGGGCTGTGCGGGTCGCTGTAGATATGATCAATCCGTCCTGTATTGAATGTGCTAGCCCGACGGATAAGACCATGCACCTCATAATCCTTGGACAGGAGAAGCTCGGCGAGATACGAGCCGTCCTGACCGGTGATGCCGGTGATCAATGCCTTTTTCATGTGGGCTCCTTAAACGTGTATCATGAAATTCGGGTCGCCGAACGGCGTTGTTTTACTGTTTCTTCTCCCATTCCCAGGCAGTCTTTACGATGAATTCGAGGTCGTCGTGACGTGGCTGCCACCCCGTGGTCTTCTTAAGCTTTGAGCTGTCCGCGGTGAGCGCAGCGGGGTCGCCCGCGCGACGGGGCGCATCCACCGTAGTAAAATTGATGCCGGTAACCTTCTTCGCTATGTCCACGACTTGTCTCACCGAAAACCCGTGACCGTAGCCGCAGTTCATGACATCCGATTTCTTTGTCTTAATGAGATAGGTGAGCGCAAGGAGGTGGGCTTGTGCCAGGTCGTCTACGTGGATATAGTCACGGATACAGGTTCCGTCAGGCGTGGCATAATCGGTGCCATAGATGAAGAGCTTCTCGGATTCTCCCTTTGCGGTTTTGAGCGACCTTGTAATAAGATGTGTTGCTTCTTTGTAAGCCTGGCCTATGCGCGCCTCGGGATCGGCCCCTGCCACATTGAAATACCTTAGGGCGACGTAGGAGAAATCCTGTGACGCTGCAAGGTCCGCGAGCACGCGCTCAATCATCATTTTCGAGGCCCCATAGGGGTTGATCGGCGCAAGCGGCGCACCTTCATCGATGGGCATCTTCTCCGGCATGCCGTATGTGGCGGCGGTCGAAGAATAGATGAAGTGTTTGACCTTATTCTCTACCATGGCCTCGAGCAGGTTGATCGTATTGATCACGTTGTTGCGGTAATACAGGAGAGGCTTCCTCATAGACTCCTCTACCTGGATAGAGGCGGCAAAATGGATCACGGCGTCGGGCTCAAAAGATTTCAGCGTCTTGCTAATGAGCTCTCTGTCCTCTAAGTCTCCCTTGACGAGGTTTCCGAAGAGGATGGCCCAGTCGTGGCCCGTCGAAAGGTTATCGAAGACGAGTATATCGTGTCCTTTTTCGCCGAGCGCTTTTACGACATGACTTCCTATGTATCCGGCGCCGCCTGTTACAAAGATCTTCATAGTCAACTTCCTTCTCCTGATGTCATTACGTAACGTCAAATAACGTTAGGTTTTATCACGTACGGGGACGAATCACAATAAGCTACCGCCATTACGATGCGGCACAATGCGCACTACGTTTTGTAAGTTCTTCGTATACAAAATCCGGAACAGTCCGATTTCATTTATATATTAGCATAAAAACGGAGCATATGTGGACAATTTTATTTACGTTCTTGCCGTAAGTTTTTAACTTAATTCAATTAAATGTTAGTTAAGCCAAAATTAAGTTTCGATGAAATCAAGGGGTGGGTATTCACAGGTCTGCCGGCGGGCATAGATGGTGTTATTGAAAATATTGTAATATACTAGGATAATCCCTGCCCGGAAAAACTTTGCATTTTTGCAAAAAAGATCCATATTTACGCTATATTTAGCTTGCATTCTAATATTTCCATGTTATACTAAATATACACGGGTGGGAGAAGGTGTCTTGCCGCGGTTAAGAAGGATGATTATATAACATGGGAGGTGCTTGGTTATGAAAAAAGATGTTACTATATGTTTTCGTACCAGCGAGGATCTCCGGGGTTCTTTGGAAAAGATCGCCGATAGCGAGAGGAGATCGCTTTCATCCATCATTGAAACCGTTCTTTATAACCATCTCAAGGACAGGCACGTTCTAAAGGGCTTAAAAAACGAGCGGCGCGGCTATCCGAGAAAAGAGGTATCTTTACCCGCTTTTGTCTATCAACGTGAGTCAAAAGAATCAAGTTTACAGACCGGCATCATTATCGACCTCTCTTTGGGGGGAATGCGCATTTCGGTGCCGGAAGATTATGAGGCAAAAGATGCGGGTGAGTTCGACACCATATTCACCATACCGAACGAGAAAACGCCTATCAAGATGAAATGTGCCGTCAAGAGGGTTTTTGGTGGACCGGAAAATACCAAAGATCTGGCCGCTAATTTTGTGGATGGTGATTTTTCCGGTTACCAGAAGCTGCATAAATATCTTACGCAGTAACTCTTAGGGCTTCTTCAAATCTTCAAGCTTCTCAAGCTTCTTTTCTAGCGGGAAAATTCTATCTTCCTCACATACTGTTTGAGAGAGTTCATCTGTTCCTCGGTGAAGCCTTCCCAGGCGAACGGGAAAAGAGCATTATTCTGATACAGGGGCTCTTCCGCAATGGGGAATCGCGCAGAGCGATAATACTCATCAAACATGGGCGTATGAGGTATGGGGGTATATTCCGCGATATAAGGTTTTGCCCCTAAACCACAAACATAGTCCACGGCGTCACGCACCGCCTCCCATTTCTGAAAGGGAAGCCCGGCCAGTATGTACACAGGCATGTTGTCCCTTCCGAAACCCACTTCTTGAAGGGCCTTCAAAGCCCTTTCAAAGGTGCGTGAATCGACCTTGCCCCCTGTCTTTCTTTGTATGGCAGGATCGATGGACTCGAGGCCGATTCTCACCTCCCGAAAACCAGCCTGCGAAAAGAGGCGGGCCAGTTCGTCATCGATAAAGGCCGCATTCATTGCGTTGGGATTGTATATTTCAATGGAGAAGGGGAGCTCCGCGATCTTTTTCAAGAGCGGTTTGGCGTAGGCCTCCTTTTTATACAGGAAACTGTCATCATAGATCACAAATTTCGTCACCCCGTGGTTATCGTGCCAGAACGTGATCTCCTCCAGGACGGATGACGGCCCTCTCCGTATCATTTCCGGATGCATGTAGGGTGTCGCGCAGTAAGTGCAGGAGAAGACACATCCGAGGGAGGTGAGCAGGGGAACGAAGGGGATGTGGTGGTATAGGTCATAACAGGGAAACGGCAGCGCATCGAGGTTATCGATCGCCGGTTTGAAAGATAGGGGTAGGGAAAACCTCTCTTCGACAAAATCATAGAATATGGCCGTTTCGGTACTCTTCACGATGAGGTCTGCGGATTTAAGGTGGCTTAAAGCGATCTCATCGCACAGCGTGGGATAGATGCCGCCCATAACGACGGCGGCGTGCGGAAAGCATGCCTTAGCGATCTCGAGGGCTTCTTTGGCCCCGAGATACCAGTAGGTCATGATCGATGTAATGAGGATGAGATCGGGCTCATCAATTCCCGACAAGGCCGATTTTAGTTCGTCAGGCGACATACCGTAGCGCCTGAAATTCCTCTTTATGTCTCTCAACGGTTCGGGTTTGCGTACCTTTTCTTTGAAGAAGGGCGCCCTTCCATCCTGTTTGCGCTTCTTTTCATTGGTCTTCATGCAGTCAATGAGATGGATCTCGAAACCGTTCTTCCTGAGAATGCTCCCCATGTAGAGAAGTCCGAGAGGACTTGCCCAGAAACTGTAAGCAGCAAAATCATAGATATAGGGGTTGAGGAGCAGGGCGTTTAAGGTTCTCACGATGCAGCTCGGCGCGGTTTAGCCAGTGTCTTTCGAGCGAGCAGCTTTGCCATCACGAGACCGAAAATGAACCCTCCTATGTGGGCGTGCCAGGCGATGCCCTCCATGGCGGTCGAGTAAAGCACCTGCCCGAAGAACCAGATGCTGAGAAGTACGATCGCAGGAAGATCGGCGATGAAGATGAAGATCAGTGTTTTTATGCGCGCGTAAGGGTAGAGGACGAGATAAGCGCCGAGCACGCCGGATATGGCCCCGCTCGCGCCGATCATGGGGATCGTTGACCAGGGGTCATAGAAGAACTGAAACGCAGCGGCCACGAGTCCCGATAGAACGTAGAAGACAAGAAACCTCACATGCCCGAAGGCGTCTTCGATGTTATTCCCGAAGATCCAGAAATAGAGCATGTTGCCGGCGAGATGAAGAAAATTCCCATGAAGGCACATGGAGGTGAAGAGCGTGAGCACGTTGTAGGGAAGAAGGTCCCATCGTGTGGTCAGGGATGTCATGAACTCGTGAGGCACAAAACCATAGTATTTGTAAATCAATTCGGCTGCGCGGGGCTCGAGTCCGAGCCACTGCCACAGAAAAATTAACATATTTACAAAGATAAGACTCATTGTTATAATTGGAATGGTGCGCGTGGGGATATTATCTTTCAGCGGAATCATAAAGTTAATTTCATATCATGCGATACAATACATGTCAAAAGATTGAACGCGGGGTAGTTTATGCCTGAATTAAGAAAAGATCCCATCATCGACAGATGGGTTATTATTTCAACGGAACGAGGCAAAAGGCCGGTCTTTATTGCGGACGAGGCGCCTCCGGTAAAGGGCGCGGTCTGTCCTCTATGTCCCGGCAACGAATATATGACGCCCTCTGAAGTATATGCGAAAAGGGTCGCAGGCTCACCGCCAAATTCTCCCAACTGGACATTACGGGTCGTGCCGAACAAGTTTCCCGCCTTAAGGATCGAGGGTGGTCTTGATAAAGAGGGCATAGGGCTCTACGATAAGATGAACGGTGTGGGCGCCCATGAGGTGATCGTGGAGACGCCAAACCACGGCGAGACCTTGTCGGATATGCCTGTCGAACGAATCCAGGACCTGTTCGTAGCTTACAAAGAGAGGATCGTAGACCTGTCGCGGGATAAAAGATTCAAATACATCATGGTCTTCAAGAACCACGGCGCCATAGCCGGCGCGTCTCTCGACCATTCTCACTCACAGCTCATCGCACTGCCCATCGTTCCGAAAAGGGTCGTTGAGGAACTAAGCGGCGGGTTGGAATACTACAAATTCAAGGACAGGTGTATCTTTTGCGATATGATCACCCAGGAGAAAGAGGACAATGTGCGTGTAGTCGCTGAAAATGATCAGTGTATCGCGATCTCGGCATATGCCTCCCGTTTTCCCTTCGAGACATGGATACTGCCGAAAAAACACGAGTCGATCTTCGCCGAGCACCAGGGCGCCGATAACTTTTATTCCCTGGCGAGCATGATGTCCGAAATCTTAAAGAAATATGTGACGGTACTGAACGCGCCGCCCTATAATTATATCATCCATACCGCTCCGCTTGTAGGCGGAGACACGCCTCACTTCCACTGGCATATCGAATTGATACCACGACTGACAAAGATGGCCGGATTCGAATGGGGAACAGGTTTTTATATTAATCCCACGCCTCCTGAAGAGGCAGCTGCCTATCTAAAAGAAGCGCCCGTATAGGGGGTACCATGAAAATACTGATTGCTTCTCCCGAGATTTATCCTTTCGTGAAAACGGGGGGTCTGGCCGATGTCACCGGGGCCCTTCCCAAAGCCCTGAAAAAGCTCGGCATCGAAGTCCGGGTGATCCTCCCCAAGCACAAAGGAATAGAAGAACAAGGCTTTCCCATGCGATACAAGAACTACCAGATCTCGTGCCAGGTGTCGCAGTCCTCTGTGGACGCCGAGATAGTGGAGACCGAGTACGATGGAATCACGGCCTATCTCGTGGAAAAGGATGAATACTATTATCGGGATTATCTTTACAGCACCCCTGACGGTGATTACCTCGACAACGCGGAACGGTTCATCTTCTTTTCCAAGAGCGTCATAGAGGCCATGAAGGTTACCGGGTTTGTTCCCGATGTGCTTCACTGCAATGATTGGGAAACGTCCCTTGCTCCCGTATTTCTCAAGACGCTCTGCAAGGACGACCCGCTTTTCTCCAACACGCCGACGCTTCTCACCATCCACAACCTGGGTTACCAGGGGATCTTCTGGCACTATGATATGCACCTTCTCAATGTAGGATGGGAATACTTCACCCCGAATTACCTCGAATTTTTCGGACATATCAACTTTCTGAAGGGTGGCATCGTGTTCTCCGATATTCTGAACACGGTGAGCAAGCAGTATAGCCAGGAAATCCAGACTCCGGAATTCGGCTGGGGCCTGGATGGCATACTACGGACGAGAAAGAATGATCTCTTCGGCATCGTGAACGGGATTGACTATGAAGAGTGGAACCCGGCGAAAGACCGGTTAATTCCTGCCCTCTATAGCGAAGAGAACATTGCAAACAAGAAGATCTGCAAGAAAGCCCTCCAGGAGGCCTTTGGACTTCCCTCCGATGAGCGTACGCCGGTTATCGCAACCATCTCAAGACTTGCGGACCAGAAGGGATTCGATGTCATAGCGGAATCGCTCGAAGAGATGCTCTCGCTCGGCATACAATATGTGGTGCTCGGCACCGGGGAAAGAAAGTATCATGACATCTTTACGCAACTCTCCAAGCAATTCCCCAAAGCATTCGCCATAAAGATAGCCTACGACAATAATCTCGCCCATTTAATCGAAGCGGGCGCAGATATGTTTCTCATGCCTTCCCGGTATGAGCCCTGTGGCCTCAATCAACTCTACAGTCTCAAATATGGAACCGTACCCATCGTGCGCGGTGTGGGGGGACTTGAAGATACGATCATCGATTACACGAAATCCCCTGAGACCGGAACGGGCTACAAATTCTACGACTACACAAAAGATGCCATGCTTGAAGCTATCAAGAGCGCACTCGCGATTTACAAAGACCAGAGCTCCTGGCAGTCCCTGATGAAGCGATGTATGAAGCAAGATTTCTCATGGGAAAAATCCGCCGGAGAGTATGTGGAGCTTTACAAAAAAGCAATTGCGAAGCATGAATCCCACTGATCTGCTCGGAAAGATCATTGAAATCTCGCATTCAAACCTGGAGCTTGCCGCACGGGTAAGCCCCATACTCAATATCGTCTCTCAGGAAATGAATTTTGAAGAGGTGCTCGTTTTCACCTTTGACAAAGACAAGAGACTTACCTGCAGATTTATGAACCAGAAAAGCGCGCTCTTCACCACGCTCAGCCAGTACCGTTGTCACATCGGCGAAGGCATCATCGGGAGCGTGGCCCAAAAGAGACAGCCTCAGTACTTTACCATAAAGGATATCTCGCCCCGATTCGGTTGTCTCTTTTATCCCGAACTGGACGAAGTCATCACGAATTACCGGACATTTTCCTTTCTTCCGCTGGCCGACGACAGCTATCTTTACGGCGTGCTTGTGCTCTGCTCGGTGTCGAAAGATGCGATCCAGGATCAGGAGAAGATTCTTTTATCCGTTATATGCAGGGAAATAGGCGGTATACTGCGTTCCTTCGAACTGTTACTTTCCTCAAAAAAGAGGATCAGCGAGCTTGCCATGCTCTCCGAGCTTGGTAAGGTGCTCATTTCGAACGTCGAACCTTACGAACTTCTCAAGAGCATTGCGCTGATCATAGCGAAATCTCTGAATGCCTCCTTTGTGACCGTCAAACTCGAATACACTTTTCTCAAGCTCGACTCACGGCGGTTCACCTACGGCGTGATCGATCCGGCCATCGAGGCCTATATCGAGCAAATGGAGCAATCGGCGGTAAAGCTCTTGAGGCCAGTCTCCCTCAAGAATGCAGCGCCCGATCAATTTGAGGACTCATCGAAATTCACGATCTATTCGGCGCCCATCGCCTCGAAAAACAGGGTTCTCGGCACCGTCACGATTTGCGGGGAGAAAACCGCTGAACCGCATACCCTCGAGGAAGACGGTCAGTATGTGATAAATACCATCGCCAATTACATTTCAAGCGGTCTTGAGAATAGTCTTCTCAATACAAGACTAAGGGATGTGGTGAGGGAACTGACGGACGCCCAGAAAAGACTTATCGAACAGGAAAAGTTCAGAAGCTTAGGGGAGATGACGGCAAACATCGCCCACGAAATAAAGAACCCGCTTGTGATCATCGGCGGTTTTACCAAGAGACTTGCAAAGAAGATGCACCAGGAGGGACCGGAGAAGAAATACATAGGGATCATACTCAAAGAAGTCACAAGGCTCGAGACGATCCTCAACGAGCTGCTCAATTACGTGAGGGAGGGGTCCTCGGTCACGGAAACATGCAACATGAATGACTTTCTCGACGAGATCCTCTATCTGCTATCTGCCGATGTCTCCTGGGAGCAGGTCGAGATCACCAGGGATTTCGATGGCGCGCTGCCCATGATCCCCTGTGATAGCCAACAGTTGAAGCAGGTCTTCATCAATGTTCTTATGAATTCGTATGAGGCTATGCACGGCAAGGGAAAGATCGTGATTAAGACCATGCGGACGACTTTCAATAACCGGCCTTTTGTCAGTGTTTCCATTACCGATACGGGCGGTGGGATCGATCCGGAGATTATCGACAACGTTTTCAATCCCTTCTTTACCACCAAAGAAACGGGCACCGGCCTGGGCCTTGCCATTTCAAATAAGATCGTCCTGTATCACCATGGTCACATAGATGTGGAGAATACTGTGGGGAAGGGCGTGACGTTTATTGTATATCTTCCCTTAAAAAATGATATGATAAAAGAGGAGCCGCTATGAAAAACGCAAGGATTCTTGTGGTGGACGACGAGGAGAATATCCGTCTTCTGTTCAAGGAAGAACTTGAAGAAGAAGGGTACACCGTGGATGTCGCATTGAACGGCCATGATGCCCTTCAAAAGCTCAAGGACGCCCCGTTCGATCTGGTGGTGATGGACATCAAGATGCCGGGCATGGACGGCATACAGGCCTTGAACGAAATAAAGAATTCCAACAAAGACCAGCCGGTGATCCTATGCTCGGCTTACGGTGAGTTCAAACAGGATTTTTCAAGCTGGGTGTCTGACGGGTATGTGGTCAAATCGGCGGATACAACGGAACTGAAGCAGACCATAAAAAATATTCTCAATCGCGCATAGGCCTGCCACAAAAGACGCGGATCGAACCCCTTTTCGTGCGGGTCTCAACCGTAGGATGCGGGATAGTAGAGCGCGTGGGGCTCACACGGCCAACCAAGAGGCTATCGGTCCCCCGGGAAAGCGTACAAAGTCCTTGCTATTACAGCGAACTTGAAATAGTATAATAAGACACTGGGGGTGTAGCTCAGCGGGAGAGCACCTCGTTCGCAACGAGGGGGCCACGGGTTCAATCCCCGTCACCTCCACAATTAGGAAAGAGGAGTTCGGAGTCTCGAGGGGCATCCGGAGGCTTCTCGCCATTCGCGCACAGTTTCATTGTATTCCCAAGTGACACAACACTGACAAGTATCCAAGACCGCAGAAGGATAATCCCGGTAAGTAACGAACCGTCGTGCTAACGGTTCACGGGAAGGATTTTTCAGAAAGCTATAGGGAATACAAGACTCAAAGCGGGGAATGGAAAAACTTCTGAAGGATCATCGTAGTCGCGCACCTCACATTCAGGCTCTTCATCCCTTAAAGGGCAGGGGCGGGTAGCCCTCGGATGAAGGGTTGCTATGATCGATCTCACACGAGATCGCTTTTCCTCAGATGGTCTGCCGCCGCCGACAAATTTGTCAAGGATTGACCCTTGTCATGCCTGCGATGTGCGGCGAGCAATATAAATACGAAGACCCCAAAGTAGAACCCTACCAAAAAGGCAATGAAAGGTATCATGCTTCCTCCTTAGCCTGGAAGAATCGGTTCCGCTTTCCTCGCGGGTAATACGTGGGACGAGTCTTTGCGTGCGAAGGCCCGTCCTTCCCGTCAATCCGCCTGTTTTCGCAAAAAGGTCGGAATATCATACCTGTCTTCATCGAGGTCGATGTTGTCACTCTTCGCTTTTGTTTCCTTGTAGTCTACCTTATAGTCGATAGCCACCTTCTTTTTCATGAAGGACGGTATATTCTCTTCGTCAAAAAGTCTCCCGTGAACATATGTGTCGGTCCTCTCCTCATCGACGCGCACCTGCTCATCAAAGCCGGTGGCGATTACCGTGATTCTGATGGTGTCGTTCATGGCAGGATTGTACACGAGGCCCCAGATGATCTTTGCTTGCTCATGCGCCTGCTCCTGAATGAGGGTAGAAGCCTCACTGACTTCGTTGAGCGTCATGTCCACGTTGCCCGTTACATTGATGAGTACGCCGCGTGCTCCGTGGATCGATATGTCTTCGAGCAGAGGGCTTGATATGGCCTTTTGGGCGGCTTCTCTCGCCCGGTTCTCGCCGGACGCCTCTCCGATGCCCATGATCGCCATGCCCCTTTCGCACATGATGGTCTTCACATCCGCAAAATCCACGACCACGTGACCTGAACCCACAATGAGATCAGAGATGCTTCGCACTGCGTTGAGAAGCACTTCGTCAGCTTTGAGAAAGGCCTCCATGATGGTCATGTGGCGTCCGCCTATGGAGAGAAGCCTCTGGTTCGGAATGGTAATCAGCGAATCCACGCGGGACTTGAGCTGGACAACCCCGTTCTCGGCTTGCGTCATCCGGTCCTTTCCTTCAAAGGCAAATGGTTTTGTAGAGATGGCCACCGTGAGGGCGCCCACATCTCTGGCGATTTCGGCAATGACCGGGGAGGCTCCGGTGCCGGTGCCGCCGCCGAGCCCGCAAGTGATGAACACCATATGGGCTCCCTTCAAGTGATCTTTGATCTTGTCGATGTCTTCGAGGGCAGATTTCTTGCCCACTTCGGGGTTCGCTCCGGCGCCGAGACCCTCGGTAAGCTTTGAGCCTATCTGGATCTTAACCGGCGCCTTGCAGGCGGCTAAAGATTTTACGTCCGTGTTGACGGCGATGAATTCGACGCCCTGAATATCCGCGTCTACCATGTTGTTGAGGGCGTTGCATCCGCCGCCCCCTACACCTACGACGATCAGTTTAGCTGAAAATCCGTTTGTCTCATCCATATAGAACATTGCGCTCACCCCGCACCTCCTAAAAGATTTCTTTAAACCATTTGCCCATATTGCTTAAGAGTTTCTGATTGCCGAACATTCTTCTCATGGATCTGCCTACGTCGAATCCGCGCCTGCCTCTCGCATATCTGGCGCCGTAGACGAGAAGACCCACGCCGGTTGCGTATGACGGGTTATTGACCACATCCACAAGGCCTCCGACTCCAATGGGGTTTCCCCTGCGCGAAGGCAGATTGAATACGCTTTCGGATAATTCGGGAATGCCCTCAAGATTTGCGCACCCCCCCGTGATGACGACGCCTGACGCAAGCAGTTTTTCCATGCCCGATTTCTTTATCTCTTCATAGATCAGCGAGGCGACCTCTTCGACCCTCGGCTCGATGATGTCAGCCAGGGTTTTTCTCTGAAGCGTCCTTGGTTTTCTGCCGCCCACGCTCGGTACCTCAATGGTCTCATTCGCGCCCACCATATTTGAGAAGGCGCAGCCGTATTTTTTCTTGATCTTTTCCGCATCGTCGATAGGCGTCCTCAAGCCTATGGCGATATCATTGGTGATGCTGTTGCCGCCGAATGGCAGGATGGCCGTATATTTGATGCTCCCGTTGGCGAACACGGCGATGTCGCTCGTTCCGCCGCCCATATCAACGAGCGCTACACCGATCTCTTTTTCCTCAGGCGTGAGGGTGGCCTCCGAGGAGGCGAGCTGCCCGAGGATAATGTCATCCACGGAGAGTCCGGCGAGCTTACAACACTTGATGATATTCTGCGCCGAAGAGATGCTGCCCGTTACGATATGTACCTTGACTTCCAGTCTCACGCCTGTGATCCCCACGGGATCCCTGATACCATCCTGATCATCGACGATAAACTCCTGTGGTATCACATGGATCAGTTCCCTGTCGGCGGGAATGGCCACGGCTTTGGCCGCGTCGATGGCCCGCTCGATGTCGTCCTGCTTCACCTCTTTGTCTTTGATCGCCACAACGCCGTTACTATTGAAGCTCTTGATATGTGCTCCTCCGATGCCGGCAAGACACGCGTCAATCTTAATGCCTGCCATGAGCTCCGCCTCTTCCACGGCCTTCCTTATGGAATTGACGGTGCTGTCCATATTGACGACGACCCCTTTTCTGAGACCGGTGGATGGATGTGAGCCGATGCCGACGATGTTGACCCTTTCCTCCGAGACCCTTCCGACCACGACACATATCTTCGTCGTTCCGATGTCGAGTCCTACGATCAGTTCATCGTCCTTTACCATCTTACCCCTTCCTTTCCTGTATGATTGCACCTTTTTCAAAGCGCGCGTCTATGCATTTTATGAGAAGCCCTCTTCTCTTCGCGTCTTCAAGCACCGCAATTGCACGTTTCAATCTCGTCTTCTGTTCTTCCTTGCCAAGGATGATCTCGACGGGGTCATCGTATCCGAAGATTGTGATGCTCCCCTCTTTGTAAGCGACTTCCGAGACGCTCTCCTTCTTGACAATCCCCTCATCCATCCATCCGTTCACTTCTCTGAAAAGACTTTTTACATCGGATTTGTCTTTCGCACTAATGATGTAAAGTCCCTTGAGCTCACCTCTGGGAAGCGTGCGGTACGGGTCGCCGGATTCATCGAGGACCGTAACAGCGCCCTGATCGTTGACCCAGAGCGCTGAAGGGATCTTCTCCTTTACGTCAATAACCATGGAAAAGGGGTAGACCCTTTTTATCCTGACTTCTCTCACGAAGGGGTGAGACGCGACAACGTCCCTTATTTTGGTTACGTCGATCTTGAGGAGGCTTTCTTTGAGCAGAGGCGATATGCTCCCCATAATATCTTTATCGCTCAATTGATTGATGCCGTTGATCTTCACGTTTTGGAGGAAGAAAAGCGGTTCCTTCCGGGAAGACAGGTAGATCACTGAAAGCACCGCGAGGGCGGCGAGCGGAACGAGAAACAGCATATAGAGGAACTTCTTCATATCTTAAGCGATGCCTCCGAAAGTATTTCCTCAACGAGCCCGTCGAATGTTCTTCCCAGGGCGGCCCACGCCTTAGGCACAAGAGACGTTTCGGTCATGCCGGGAGAGGTGTTGATATCGATGACGAGCGGTCTTGTTTTGTCGACAAGCATATCGATACGTGCGCACCCGGCGAGCCCGAACGTCCTGTATGCATGCAAGGCTATCTGTTGCAGTCTTGAGGTCATGGCCTTGCTTATTTTTGCCGGGACGATATAGTCGGTCATACCTTTGGTATATTTTGCTTCGAAATCGTAGAACCCCTTCTTCGGTCTTACCTCAACGACCGGAAGCGGAGCGCCGTTCACAACGGCAACTGTCACTTCCCGGCCCTCGATGTATTTTTCGATTATGATCTTTTTGTCGTATCGTAAGGCCTCCCTCACGGCTGCGGCCTGATCTTTCTTTTTATGTACAATAGATATGCCTATGGTGGAACCCTCGTTTGCCGGCTTTACCACGAACGGTAGCGGGAACCGGGCATCTTTTCCGTCTTGAACGATCACATATGGCGGTGTGGGGATTCCGGTTGCCTGACAGATGAATTTCATAATGGCCTTGTCCATGGCCATGGAAGAAGCGAGGACCCCCGAGCCGGTATAGGGGATACCGAGGATTTCAAGAAGTCCCTGCACCGTCCCATCTTCGCCCCAACGCCCATGGAGGGCGATGAAGGCGAGTTGAATTTTGTGCCTTTGCAAATTCTCCAGGAGGTCTTTCTGTGCATCTATGGCTACGGCCCGATAGCCGTTCCGCTTGAGGCTCGTGAGAACCGCGTTGCCGCTTTTCAAAGAAATTGCCCGTTCGGACGAGCGGCCCCCGAGGAAGACCCCGATCTTCATATTTTTGAGCGTCCTTCTATGCATCGAACCCCCAGAGCTCCACTTCCTCTTTGAGCGTAACGCCTAATTTTTCGTAGACCTCTTTCTTGATCCTGTCTATCAGATCTTTTACATCCTGTGCTTTTGCCGATCCCATGTTCACGATAAAATTTGTGTGTTTTTCCGAGACGCGAGCCCCTCCCACGGAAAAGCCTTTAAGACCCGCCCTTTCGACGAATTGCCAGGCCGACTGCCCGTTCACACCTTTGAAGATCGAGCCGGCTGATGGGTATTCCATGGGATGCCTCTTCTTCCGTTCGCCGTACACGTAGTCCATGTCTTTGAGAATATCCTTCTTGTCTCTCGCCTTGAGAGCGAACCGTGCACTCACGACACAGTCACACGGGCCGATCGGTGAGTCCCGATAGGTAAAGTTGAGAGCGCTCTTCTCGATAAGAGAGATTGTGTGGCGCGCATCGATAATGCGCATGTCCTGAAGCGTATCGGAAATAGTTTGATCGAAGCTCCCCGCATTCATTTTGATGCCGCCGCCTACGGTGCCAGGTATCCAGTAGAGTTTTTCCAGTCCTGACAGGCCCTTTTCCGCCGCGTCCTTGATGAATGCACGGAGCGATACGCCGCCCGACACTTCGGCGAGGGCGCCATCTTTTGTCTTCGTATAACGGATGCGCTTCATCCTTGTTATCCTGATCAATGCTTCGTCGAGTCCTCGATCACTCACGATTACATTCGTTCCGTTTCCTAAGAACCTGTAGGAGATGTTTCGCTCCCTCATCTGGTCAAGCACCCTTGCGAGGTCAGGCTCATCTGCCGGATACACGAGGTACGCAGCCTGACCGCCCACTCTCATAGAGGTGTATCGTTTCATGGGTACGCCGTGCAATATGGTTCCCTTTATTCCTTTCCACTCCATGCGCGCTTTAATCTCTCGTCTATTTTATAGATGTCCCCGGCCCCGAGCGTGACCACAACATCCCCCTTACGGGCGATTTCCAGAATCTTTTCAGCTGCCTCCTCTTTTGTAGGAGCGAAGAACACGTTCTTGTGCCCGCTCGAGCGTATCCTATCGGCGAGACTCGACCCTGTAATCCCTTCTATTCTGTCTTCCGAAGCCGCGTAAATCTCCGTGACCACGAGCACATCCGCCTCGTTGAAGGAGGTGACGAACTCATCCATCAGCGCCTTTGTTCTTGAATATCTGTGTGGCTGAAAAGCCACGATGATCCTGCCTTTTGACATTTTTCGTATGGCTGAGAGCGTAGCCTTTATCTCCGTCGGATGATGGCCATAATCATCGATAAGCTTGATGTCCTTGTCCCACTTGACCTCAAGTCGCCGGTGAATTCCCGAGAAATTCTTCAGCGCTTCTTTGATCGTCGGAAACGGTATGTCAAGTTCGATGCAGACGCCACAGGCGGCGAGCGTATTGACCACGTTATGCGCTCCGGGCAAGGTTAGCGCGATTTCGCCCAGTTCGTAGCCCTTGTAAATGACCCTGAACTTTGTGATAAAGCCTTCGTAGACGATGTTTTCCGCCCTGAGATCGGCCTGCTTGGAGAAACCGTAGGTCATATATCGTCTCTTGAGGAGCGGTATGAGGCTTTGCAGGTTTGCGTTATCGATGCATATGATATCGAGCCCGTAAAACGGGACCTTGTTGAGAAATGCGGTGAAGGCACCCTTGATTTCATTTAAGTCCTTGTAGAAATCAAGATGCTCCATATCAATGTTCGTGACAACGGCGATGGTCGGGTAGAGCAAAAGAAAGGTACCGTCGCTCTCGTCCGCCTCGGCAACGAGATATTTGCTATCGCCAAGCTTTGCATTGCTGCCAAAACTGTTTAGCTTGCCGCCGATAACACATGTGGGGTCCAGGCCCGCATGAGCGAGGATGGTCGAAATGAGAGATGTGGTTGTTGTTTTTCCGTGGGCGCCGGCTACGGCCACAGAGTATTTCATCCTCATAAGCTCGGCGAGCATCTCGGCCCGCTGGATTACGGGGATAAAGAGCTCTTTTGCTTTTTTCACTTCCGGATTCTCCGGTCGTATGGCTGACGAGATCACAACCACATCGGAGTCCACGATGTTCTCCTCTTTGTGTCCGTAAAATATGCTGGCACCGAGCCCTTCGAGCCGCTCGGTTATATCTGTCTTGCGCACGTCCGAGCCGGTAATCTTGAAACCGAGGTTTAAGAGGACCTCGGCGATGCCGCTCATGCCGATACCACCGATCCCCACAAAGTGAACCCTCTCTATCTTATGAAAGACCATGTTCAATCCCTCCGACGATACGCGAAGCAGCATCATCGACGTAAATCTTGCCCATATTCTGTCCCATCTCATCAAGAAGCTCGGGCTCCTTCATAAGATGCGCGATGATCTCAAAAAGCCTCTCTCCCGTCGCTTCTACGTCAGCGACCACATGGGCTCCGCCCATGCTCTCAACGTACGAGGCGTTCTTCCACTGGTGGTTGCCCGCGGAATAGGGGTAGGGGATAAGGACAGCCGCCTTTCTGAAATAGGCGAGCTCAAAAATCGTGGTGGCGCCTGCCCTGGATATGATGATATCGGAGAGCCGATAGTATTTTTCCATCTCATCGGTAAAAGGGAAAACCTCGTGTGCTACTGGAGTGTCCCTGTACGCGTCATTCACTCGATCAAAATCTTCACGTCCGGTCTGATGATACATAACCATGTTCTTATAGCTTTCGAGATACGGAAGGAGCGTGAGGATCGCATCGTTCACGCTTCGCGCCCCCCTGCTTCCGCCGAAGACAAAGATACCGAAAGTTCCTTTGTTCTTTTCCGCGTGATCTTTTGTGAGCCCCCGTCGTAAGGGATTGCCGCTTAAGCTCACCTTGTTCGGGTCGAGATAGCGCTGCGTCTCATCAAAACTGATGAAGGTCTTTTTGGTAATTCTCGAAAGAAACTTGTTGGCGAGACCCGGCTCTACGTTCTGTTCATGAAGGAAACAGGGGATTCTCATGAGAACGCCCGCGATGATCACGGGAACACAGGTAAAGCCACCCATCCCGAGTATGAAGTGAGGACGCTCGCCTCTCAGGACTGCTACCGACATTGCGATGCCTTGAAGCAGGCCCACAATGGCCAGTACTTTGTAAAGCGGGGATCTTCCGAGAAATTGATGCGCCTTTATATAAAGGAGCCGAAAGCCGGCCTTGGGGATGATAGCACCCTCAAGGCCGCCGGTCGTTCCCACGAAGACTACCTCGTTTTTGTCGTCGCGGGCTAAAAATGCCTCTGCAACGGCAATGCCGGGAAAGATGTGACCGCCTGTTCCGCCCGCACAAATCATGAGCTTCACGCGCGCCCTCCTTCCGACTTCAAGATGAAGCCGATGAGCGGACTCACGAGAACAAGGAATATTGCGGGCTGGTACAAGAGCCCGTTAGACATTCGAGCGCCAAGCACCATAAAGATATCCGTGGCGATATAGAGGAAACCGAAGAAGGAGAGTGTCCTGGTCAGCGCACTCTGTTTCATAGACATGGCGAAGCTCGTAACGAGAAACGCAAACGATGAGAGAAGGAGCACGTACTTCTCCACGGGTGCGAGACCGGTCAAGCCGCTGCCGAAAAGATGCGCGCCCTGTTTGTATGTAAAAATGATCGCGATGAACGTATATCCCGCGATAAAAGGGATGGCGGCCGTCCTGTCCTGGATAAAGAGCGCGAGCATGAGCGCAAGGGAGAAGGAAATCACGAGGAGGATCTCGCCCGTCATATAGAGATTAAAACAAGAGGAAAAGAACAGGATTGACAGGGCGGTCAGATCCTTGAAGAATTCTTTTTGATCGGCTTCGGAGCTCACCAGATAAAACATGATCGCGTAGAAGACAACAAAGACAATGGCAACCCGGAAAGGATATGCAAGATAGATCTTCGGGTAAACAAAGAAGAGAGCGGTGACGAGAAGATTAAGAACAATAAGAGGATATTTCATGGCTTCGATCGCGCGTACGGGGATGCGGTAGACGGCATAGATGGCCGCTAAACCTCCCACCATGAGGAGCACTTTGCTGAAGGTAAACTCCCTCATCAAACCATAAAGGAGACTGACTGTCGCTAAGGTGATGAAAACCTTCTTCACAATGACTCCACTATCTTTCTGAATCTGTTGCCCCGGTCCTTATAATCCTTAAACATATCGAAGCTACTGCACATAGGTGACAAAAGTACCATATCTCCGGATTGAGCCACCTCATAGGCCCTTTTAACCGCGCCCTCCATCGTGCCTTCGGCATAGGTTTTCACTGTGCCCCCCAGTTCCTTGAGGATCTTTTCTTTTGCCTCTCCGATGACGATGAGGGACTTTATCCTGTCGGCAACCTCCCCAATCGCCCGATAACTGCCACCCTTGTCCTTGCCCCCCGCGATGAGAATGATCTTTCCGTCGATGCTCTCGAGGGCCCTCCTTGTGGCGTCCACGTTTGTAGCCTTTGAATCGTTGTAGAACCTGATACCTTTAATGGTCCGAATATGCTCGACCCGATGGGGAAGCCCTTTAAAGCTCTTAAGCGCATCTTCAATGAGAGGCCGCCCGATATCGTAAATATGGGCCGTCAAAAGAGCCGTGAGTATATTCTCGGTGTTGTGCACGCCGAGAAGAGGGGATATTTCTCTCTGATAGACCGTTTCTCGCCCCTTAAGCCTTACATACAGATTTCCATTTCTCGCAAAGGCGCCCTCGCTTAATTCCTGACGCGTGGAGAAGGGTAGTACTTTGGGTGTTCCCTTGATGACCGGCAGGACATTGGTGTTGATGATCGCGTAATCCTTTTCCGTCTGGTTCTCAAAGACTCTGTATTTTGCATCCTTGTAATCGCCGTAGCTTCTGTACCTGTCGAGATGATCTTCCGTGATATTGAGGAGAATGGCCGTATTGGGGCGAAATGTCTCGATGGTCTCAAGCTGAAAGCTACTTATTTCAAGAATGATATACGGGGCAGGTTTGCCTTCGATAACGTAATTGATCAAAGGGTTGCCGATATTGCCTCCCACGAACACGTTGCCGAAAGCCTTTCTGAATATTTCGCCGATAAGTGTTGTAGTCGTGGTTTTTCCGTTTGTGCCCGTGATGGCTATGATCGGCTCACTGATGAACATGGATGCGAGTTCAATTTCGCCGATAATCCTGATCTTCTTTTGCCGGGCTTCTTTGAGCACAGGCAGTTCGCTGTCCACACCGGGAGAGAGTACGATCATAGAGTAACGGAGAAAGTCCTCTTTCCGGTGGGGGCCGAAATGGCCTGTGTAAGATATGCCGGCGAGCGCCCGGAGCGTGGGAGCAAGCTCTGTTTCGCTTTTTTCATCGGCGAGACCGATCTGTTTGCCTCTGCCGCTTAAGAATTTGGCCACGGCGACTCCTGTTGCCCCGAGACCGACGATGAGTATTTTATCCGGCAGGTCCATATTACCTCAGCTTCAACGTACTGAGCGCGATAAGCGCCAATATAATCGATACAATCCAGAACCTTACAACGATCTTTCCCTCGTTCCATCCTTTCAGCTCAAAGTGATGGTGAATTGGGGCCATCTTAAAAACCCTCTTGCCTCTCAGCTTGAAGGAGTATACCTGGATTATGACGGAGAGCGCTTCAATCACAAAAAGTCCTCCGGCGATGACCAAAAGAAACTCCTGTTTGATGATAACGGCGATCGTGGCGAGACCGGCGCCCAGTGAAAGAGAGCCCGTGTCCCCCATGAAGAGCTCCGCCGGGTGGGCGTTGTACCAGAGAAAGCCGATGCCGGCTCCGAGCATAGCTCCGCAAAGGACCGTGAGCTCACCGGCTCCCCGCACATAGAATATTTGGAGATATTGAGCAAATTTCACATTGCCGACGAGATAAGAGAAGAGCAAAAACGTGAGACAGACGGTGATGATGGGACCGATCGCGAGTCCATCGAGACCGTCGGTCAGATTCACGCTATTTGAAGCTCCCACGATCATGAATATACAGAGCAGGATATAGAAATAGCCCAGTTCGGGGGAGACGTTCTTGAAGAAGGGCAGGGTGAGTTGCGTACTGAAGTTGTACTTGAAATAGATCAACAGGCTGACCACAAGGCCGAAGAGAATCTGCAGGGTGATTTTTGTCTTCCCCGACATGCCTTTTCCGTTTCCGAGACGCAGCTTCTTTATGTCATCAAGAAAACCGATGGCCCCGAAGGAGAGCAGCGAAAATGTGACGACCCAGATATAGTAGTCGGTTAGGTCCGCCCAGAGAAGCATGGGAATGAGCGTGGCGATCAGGATAACGAAGCCGCCCATGGTGGGCGTCTCTTTTTTCATTTCGTGCCTGTCCGGCACATCTTCGCGTTTGCCGCTCTTTATCTTCCATTCGTGGAATTTGCGTATCACTACAGGAGTGAGAACGAAGCTGATGATGAGCGCCGTGAGAATGGAGAGGACTGTGCGAAACGTAATATACCTGAATACGTTAAAAAGCGAAAGTCTGGTATGGAGTGCATAGAGGACATAATAGAGCATTTTAGGTAAGCGCCTCCACGATTTCCTCCATCTTTGAGAGTCTCGAACCTTTTACAAGCACCGTGTCGCCTTCCTTAAGTTCGCCCGTTATGTAATCGACGAGGGCGCCTTTGTTCTCAAAGAGCCGCGCCCTTGCCTTCCCCAGTTCGCCATATGTTTCTTTTACCTCTTCCCCGATGAGCGCTATGACGGGGATGTCGGTGGATCTTAAGAAGCGCCCGAGTTCCCGATGGTACCTGGTGCTCTCCTCGCCGAGTTCGCGCATATCGCCGAGGATGATGATCCGTTTCCCCGAAGCGGGAAGCTCAAGGAGCGTTTTGATTGCCCACTTCACAGATGCGGGATTTGCATTGTATGTATCGTCGATTATGGTCGCGCCGCTTCTTGCAGGAACCGGTTGAAACCGTTTGTCGTAAGACCTGAATGCTTCGATGGTATTCCCTATACGCGTCGTATCGACGCCGATACTGTATGCCAGACAAGAGGCGGCGAGAATATTGTACAGATTATGTTTCCCGAGAAGTGCGGTGTGCGCTGAAACGCGCTTATCCGGAAAGGCGATGGTGATCTGAGATCCTTCCCATCCGAAGCGTGCGTCAATGCTCAATTGAACGGACGCGTCATGATCGATGCCATAGGTAACCGGCATGCGTTTTATGTCTTTATAGCGTGGCATGATGTAGGGATCATCGGCGTTGACGAAGACCCTACCACCCTCTTTGGTGAAGTAGAACAGGTCGAGCTTCTCTTCGAGAATCCCTTCTATGGTCTTGAGTCCACTTAAGTGCGAGGGATTGATGTTGGTTATGAGGGACGTATCAGGCTGGGCGGCGTGAGCGAGTCTTTTTATCTCGCCGGGAGCGTTCGTGCCGAGCTCGAAAACGCAGAATTCGGGGTTGCCCTTAACAGAGAGTATGCTCTTGGACACGCCGATAAGATTATTGTAATTCTTTTCGTTGAAGTGAACTGACGATCCGCTCTGAATCATCCTGACCAGAATCTCTTTGGTTGTTGTTTTGCCGTTACTGCCCGTGATGGCGATGCAGGTTGTACGGAGCTTGCTGCGTTTAAAGCGGGCAAGGTCGAGTAGCGCCTGCGTGGTATCATCGACGAGTATGATCGTGCCGGGCAGTTGTTCGCACAGGTCTTCGCGCTTTCTTTCACAGAGTGAGCCGGCGTGCGATCTTTCATATGCAGCCTCTATAAACAGATGACCGTCAAACGTCTCTCCTGTAATGGGTACAAAAAGCTCCCCCTGGCCGATCGTTCTCGAATCAGTCGATATGCCGGTGAACGTATCCGTTTCAAGAGAACGGACTGTACCGCGCACTGCTTCCTTAATCTCGTCAAGCCGCCACATGGAGAGACTCCTCGATCGTTTCCCTGTCGCTAAAATGATACGTGTTGCTACCTATGATCTGATAGTCCTCGTGACCTTTTCCAGCAACGAGGAGTACATCGTTATCCCGCGCAAGCCTCACGGCGTCTAAGATCGCATCCTTTCTGTTCTCGATTATCCTATAGGACGTATTGCCGTTGAGACCCTTCTTGATATCGTCGATAATCCTGGCAGGGTTCTCGCTCCTTGGATTGTCGGATGTGATGATCGTAAGGTCGGCTAAACGGGAGGCGATGCCGCCCATGATGGGCCTTTTGGCCGTGTCTCTGTCGCCGCCGCAGCCAAACACTACGATTAGTCGTCCGGTCTTCAAGCGGTTGAGGAGAAGGAGCACATTTTGCAACGCGTCGGGTGTATGTGCATAATCAACAAATATCGAGATTCCACGGTCGTTTCCCACCCTTTCCAACCTGCCCGGCACACCCTTGAGGCCCTCTATACCCTCTCTGATCTTGTCTGAAGGAGTATGGGTCGCAATCCCGTAAAGCGCGGACGCGAGGATGTTCGAGGCATTGAAGGCGCCGATGAGCGGCGAGACAAGGGACATTTTTTTGTCCATCAAGGCTATCTCAAGGGTTAATCCGTTAATGTCCTCGCCGTATCTTAAGAGATGAGCATCCGCATATCCTCTGATGCTGTATGAGAGTGTCTCTATGGGCGCGCCAATGGCAAATTCGCGAGTGACGGGGTCGTCGATGTTGAGGATGGCAAATTTCTTCTCTTTGGAGCTGACCTTAAGGTAATCCTCAAAAAGGGATTTTTTTGCGGCCTTATAGTGTTCAAAGTCTCCGTGGTAGTCGAGATGATCATGGGTCAAGTTTGTGAATATCCCTACGTCGAACTCAATCGCCTCGACGCGTCTCTGATCCAGGGCATGAGAGGAGACCTCCATGGCTACATATTTCACGTTGGATGCGAGCATATCCTTGAGAAGCCTTTGTGTTTCGGCCGCCCCTGGGGTTGTATTGTCCGCTTTCAATGCCTTCGCATCATATCGATAAGAAATCGTTCCGATCACGCCCGCCTGTTTACGGGCCGACTTCAGGATCGATTCAATGAGATATGTGATCGTTGTCTTTCCGTTTGTGCCGGTGATACCCGTAACGTGCATATGCTTCGAAGGGTATCCGTTAAACTTTGACGCCATCCGTCCCATAGCCCGTGCCACGTCATCAACAACTACGATCGAGGGAAATGGAACGTCGGTCTCGTGATCGGTGATGAGCGCCTTCGCACCTTTCGCCAATGCATCCTGCAGATACGCGCCGCTTTTGCTCGTAGCAAAAAAGAGGTCACCCTCCTTAACCATGCGCGAATCCTTGGTCAAGTCTGTGATGTCCGCGTCTTTGTTGCCTTTCATATTCACCACGGAGATCTCTTTTATGAGACTCGAAAGTTTCACTGTTTAGCGGACCTCCCGTAGATCTCGCAGTCGGTTTCGCCCTTCACCTTTTCATAAGCCTTGGGGTTCTGATCGGTGACAAAGCCGTTCCCGTAAACTCTGATGTTCGAGGTCTTGGCTGCGAGCTTTTCGAGGGCAGCTTTCATGGGGAGGCTAGCGAGGTTGGGCATAACCCACTCCACCTCCTGCACCGCACCTTCTTTTTTTGTTTGTCCCCGGATAGGCGACATGACGAAGCCCCCCGGGCCTTTGTCTATTTCCAAATCACCACAGGCAAAGGGAAAGAGGTACTTCAGGTCGTTAGTTACGTGTCTGTCGAAGAGCGCGAGAAGGGTCGTTTTATCCACCGTGTAGGACCGACCCAGGATGATGTCACCTGCATCAAGTTCGTCTTTGACCGAAATACCGTCCCTTCTTAGCAGATGGAGGAGTTCTTTCTTTCCCACGATCCCCGCGATGCTTTTCAAGCCTTCTTCATCTTTATCTTTCAGGATCTGTAGAGGTCTTTTGAAATCGGCGCTGACACCCGATGCTTTTTTTATGAGAACGAGACCATCTTTTTCTATAAGACCCTCTTTGATTGCGGCAGAGACGATGGGAACGGATATGAAAAATGATGGTTCTCTCTCGGGCTCGGTCGCCGGCACACTTTTACCTGTATAGGGCGTCTTCTCAGGCTCGCGCACGCCGGTCACGGTTAGGGCTGCTTTAGCGGTACTCGTGGGCACCTCGGATGTTCTCTTCATGGAAAATCTGTCGGCAAGATTGAATGCTATGGACATATAAATCAACCCTATGGCGACGAGGATAAAAAAGGCTTTTCTATGAGCCCTTTTATTCATCTCAGTACCAGTACCTCTTCATCTTTCGGTTTCTTGAGCCCGAGCCTCTCCCTGGCCTTGAGCTCCAAGAAGCGTGTCTGGGTGATCCCTGCAAGCTCTGACTTGAGCATGTTATTTGTCTCCGTGATCTGCTTATCCTGGTTCAACTTTTCAATGAGGTTCTCTCTCAACCTGTTGTGGGTGGTCACGGTGAAAAAGCTCGCAGTGGCGAAGATGAGGAGGATGCAGATAATAAGAAGCGTGGAGCGGCTTCGTGCGTATGCCATATCTCTTCTTGCCGAAACATATGATCTTGCCATCGCGTACCCCCTTAAAGCTTTTCCGCTATCCTGAGTTTGGCACTTCTGGAACGCGGATTGGAAAGCATCTCCTTCCTCTGCGGCCGTATGGGTTTCTTGGTGAGCGTTGCAACGCCTAGGGCACCCCGAAAGGTCTGCTTTATCATTCTATCTTCCAGTGAATGAAAAGTGATGACGCCGATTCTGCCTTTCACATTGAGCATATCAATGGCGCTCGCCACGCCCTCTTTGAGGTTCTCAAGCTCACCGTTTACCTCGATCCTGATTGCCTGAAATGTCTTGGTGGCCGGGTGAATTCGGCCGCGACGCCACTTTACGCGGGCGACAATATCGCCAAGTTCCTTTGCCGTCTGAATCGGTCTTTTCTTTCTTGCTTCCACAATGGCCCGGGCAATCTTATGCGCCTTCTCTTCTTCCCCATACTCAAAGAGTATCCGCTCCAGAGCGTTTATCCGATATCCGTTTACAACGTCCCATGCCCTTAGTTCGTCTTTTGTGTCCATTCTCATGTCGAGGTCCGTTTCATCATTGAAACTGAACCCCCGCTTTCCCATTATCTGGTAAACGGATGTCCCCAGGTCAAAAAGAATCCCGTCTATAGACGATACTCCCACCCCCTGTAAGATTTGTCTCAATGTCCTAAAGTTCCCCTTTACCAGTCTTACTCTGTCTTTGAAGTCTCTAAGCGCCTCCTCGGCAATTGTAAGTGCGACCTCATCGGCATCAATCCCTATAACGCGTATTGCGCTAAACCGCTCCAGTATGCCATATGTATGCCCGCCACCGCCGAGCGTCGCATCCACGAACAAGCCATCTTCAATGCCAACCAGATTGTGAAGTACTTCCTCGAGAAGAACGGGTATGTGTGTAACACCATTCAAAGGCCGAGTTCCGACACAATATCTGCGATCTGATCGGGGTCGGCAGTTGCCTGTCGAACCAGTTCTTCCCATTTTTCCTTCGCCCAGATCTCTATCTTTTTGCCTACGCCAACGATAACAACATTTTTCTTGATATATGCATCGGCCTTGAGTGTTTGCGGTATGAGGATTCTTCCGAGTTTATCGAGAGGACATTCGGAAGCACCGGAATAGAAATACCTGAGAAATGTCCGCGCTTCTTTTCGTATGGATCCCGTGTTCGATATTTTATCCTGTATGTTAAGCCATTCCTGGTATGGATAGGCAACGATGCAACCGTCAAGGTTGGTGAGAATTAAACGAAGATCGTGATTTGTGGAGAGCACTTCCCTGAACTTCGCCGGGATGCTCACCCTGCTTTTATCATCGATAGCGTATTCGAACCTGCCTGCGAACAATTTCCCACCTTTTTACACTTTTTACCACTTTAGACATTTTCACTTGTAACGATATGGTTTGTCAAGGGTTTTTTGATGATTTTACGTGGAGAGGATCAAACCTTTTGTGACACAAATTACATTTGTTTCCTGCTTCATAGAACTGTATCTATTTTAGCTCTAATTGAGTCCGCAATCAAGAGCACAACACACCCTTCACATGGGCCTCGCCAAGATGAGACTTAGTCGTGTGCCGACAGGGGCGAATTCAAGCGGCCGACTCTCGCACTCCTTACCGTTTCGCAAAGGATATAAGAGACGACGCAGAAGCCAGCCAATATTGACCTGACGATAAACTGCTTGAAAATTTTCCAGGAACGATATAATCTTTATACCCATTACAATCGGCTGGAGCGATCATGAAAGTCCCTATTACCAGGGAAGGTTATGAAAACCTAAAAAAAGAACACGAGTTTCTTCTCAACGTGAAGAGGCCTCAGATCCTTCAGTTGATCGAGGAAGCGCGGGGACACGGAGATCTTTCGGAGAATGCCGAGTACGATGCGGCAAAGGAGGCCTTTCAGTTTCTTCAAAAGAAGGTCGCCGAGATTGAAGAGATGATCAAAAACTCCGAGATCATCGATGTCAGAGCTGCGAACGGCGAGGCCGTCCAATTCGGCTCAAGTGTTACGCTCACAAATCTCGACACTGATGAAGAGGTGGTATACAGGATAGTGGGTCCCTACGAATCGGACATCAGGAAAGGTACCATATCGATCACTTCGCCGCTGGGGCAGGCGCTCATGGGAAAGTGCGTGGGCGATGAGGTGAATTTCAAGGCGCCCGGCGGAGAGCGCGTCTACGAAGTAATCAAAATCCTTTGAAAGACCAGCATTCGTTTCCTCGTACATGTCTTGGCGGGGCTCCCTACGCCGCCTTGAGGTTCAAGGGCTGCTGCCCCATAGGGCTGTTCTCCTATGGTGTGGATTGCCAGCCACCGCCAAGCGCTTTAATGAGCGTGGCAGCGGCAGTCATTCTCCTTCCCGCTATATCGGCCTCTGCTCTCTCATTGCTTAACGCTGTGGTCTCAGCTACTATCACATTGAGATAGCTCACCGTGCCGGCTCTGTACTGGTTTAAGGTGAGGGCCAATGATTCCTCTGCTGCCTTGACCGCCTCTTTTTGCGCTGCCGCTTCCTGCTCCAGGATGCGAAGCGCGGCGAGGTTATCCTCAACCTCCTGAAATCCCGTGAGCACAGTTTGCCGATAGGACGCTGCTGCAGCGTCATAGGCGGCACGAGCCCCCGCCGTAACCGCGCGGAGCGAGCCCCCTGCGAAGAGAGTCTGGGTAAGGGCGGGACCGAGAGACCAGAAGTGGCTCGGCCATGTAAGCCATGTCGCAGAATTGCCGCTTTCATATCCACCCGATGCACTCAAGGTGACCTTGGGGAAGAAGGCCGCTTTTGCCACGCCGATCTGTGCGTTCGCCGCTGCCACGCGCCGCTCCGCTGCTGCGATATCGGGTCTTCGCTCCAACAGTTCCGATGGCACACCCACAGGGACCGAAGGCGGTGCCAGCGGCGCCGATGCGGAGGGGAGAGAGAACTCGGATGGAGCTTTTCCGATGAAAAGTGCTATGGCATGCTCCAACTGTGCGCGCTGGACCCCGAGATCGATCAATTGAGCCTGCGCGGATTTGAGCTGGGTATCTGCCTGAAGAATGTCAGATTTTGCGGCCACGCCGCTTGCGTAGCGATTCTCAGTGAGTTCAAGTGCTTTCTTGTACGCGTCTACGGTGGCGGTAAAAAGCTTAATTTGAGCGTCCACCGTGCGCAATTGAAAATAGGCCTGTGCCAGTGCAGCCTGAGCGCTCAAACGGACCGATTCGAGGTCCGCGGCCGCAGCTTGCGCGTTTGAACGGCTTGTTTCAACGGTGCGACGAATGCGGCCCCACAGGTCGGCCTCCCAGGAGAGATCCACCGGCAAAAGATAATCCGATACGGGGCTGCCGCCTGCGGACTGGGTCCTTGTAAGTGTGGAGGACCCAAGCGACCGGGTGTAAGACGCGCCACCCGTTACGAATGGAAAATAACTGGCCCGGGCGACCAAAACCAACGCCAGGGCCTCACGATATTGGGCCTCAGCTGCGATGATGGTTTGGTTCGAAATGTTCACCTGCTCTTCCAATTCATTCAATTGTGGATCGTCGAATACTTTCCACCACGCACCTCTGGGTATGGTATCGGCAGGTTTTGATTGTTTCCAGCCTTCAGCCTCTTTGAACGTTTCCGGTACGGACGCCTTTGGCCTCACGTAGTTGGGCCCTACGGCGCAGGCGCTCATGAAGAGACAGAGGGCCATTGCGAGCAATGCGTTTGTCGTGGGAGTTGCTATGCGCTTCACGTCTTTATCACCTCACAAATCTGTAGTAACCTCTTCTTGAACCCCGGGATGGCGCCTCTGCCAGAGGCCTTTCATACGCAATCGGAACCGGTCGAGATAGAGGTACATAACCGGCGTCGTATAGAGGGTGAGCATCTGGCTGAATATGAGTCCTCCCACAATAGCAACGCCGAGCGGTCGGCGAAGCTCGGAGCCAACTCCTCTGCCAAGCGCAAGAGGAAGTCCACCGAGGAGCGCGGCCATAGTCGTCATCATAATCGGTCTGAAGCGCAAAAGGCACGCTTGATAAATGGCCTCTTCTGGGGTTTTTCCCTGCTTGCGTTCTGCCTCGAGGGCAAAATCTACCATAAGTATCCCGTTCTTTTTCACAAGGCCGATGAGCAGAATAATACCGATCAAGGCAATAATGCTGAAATCGATCCGGAGGATCAGAAGAGCGAGAAGCGCCCCCACGCCAGCGGAAGGCAGGGTCGACAGGATCGTGAGGGGATGAACGTAGCTCTCGTAGAGCATTCCCAACACTATGTAGACGGCTACAAAGGCCGCGAGAATAAGCCAAGGCATATTGGCAAGGGCCGCCTCGAAGGCTCGGGCCGTCCCCTGGAAACTGCCTCTGATGTTTCCTGGAAGCCCCATTTTGAAAACCGTAGCCTCTATCTCTTTGACCGCCTCTCCGAGTGATTTGCCCGGCACCAGGTTGAACGATATGGTAACGGCAGGAAACTGGCTCTGATGGTTGACCGCGAGGGATGTGGTATTGCTATCGAACCGGATGAAGGCTGAGAGGGGCACGAGGGCCCCTGTGTTGGAAGGCACATAGATGTCACGAAGGGTCTCCGGCGACTGCCAGAAAGCAGGTTCTACCTCCATGACCGTGTGGTACTGGTTCTTGTATGTGTAAGTAACCGAGACTTGTCTCTGACCAAAGGCATCATAGAGGGTATCGTCAATAGCCTGAGGTGTTATACCGAGCCGGGAGGCCGTGTCCCTGTCGATCACAAGGTTCGCATCGAGTCCCTTGTCCTGCTGATCGCTGTTTACATCGACGAGCGCGGGCAACCTGCGCAATTCCAGCAGGACACGCGGGGCCCATCTGTTAAGGTCCGCCAGGTTCTCACCGGTCAGCGTGTATTGATACAGACCGCCGCCCATCCGTCCTCCCACCCGCAATTCCTGCACGACCTGAAGATAAGTTGGGGCGCCTGCTACCTGGTTGAGCCTTCTCCGCACCCGTCCGATTACCTGTACTGCGCTGCTTCTGCGCTGTTCGTTTGGCTTGAGTGCGATAAAGAGGCGGGCCGTATTTGTAGTTGCGCCTCCTCCGCCCGAGCTTGAGGTAAACCCGGCTGCGCTCTCCACATCTGGATCGGCTTTGATAATGTCAATCACCTGACCGAGCTTTGCCTTCATGGCCTGAAATGATATGCTCTGTTCGGCTATGATAGTGCCGGTAATACGCCCTGTGTCCTGCTCCGGAAAAAACCCTTTGGGACTAAAGACGAAGAGCCCAACGCTTGTGATCACGCAGGCCACCACGAGCATGAGCATGAATCTCGGTCTCTTTAATGCCCACCTGAGAGTTGTTTCGTACCGGCTGTGCATGAGGTTGAACAGTCTCTCGCTCATCCTGTAGGCCCTGTTGTGGGCGATGGGAGACTTGCCGGGCCTCAATAGTCTGGCGCACATCATGGGCGTCACTGTAAGCGAGACCACCATGGACATGGCCACGGCCGCGCTCAAGGTGACGGCAAATTCACGCAACAGACGCCCGGGAATGTCGGCCATGAGAAGCAGCGGGATGAAAACTGCGATAAGAGAAGTGCTCATGGACAGAACGGTGAACGTGATCTCCTTTGATCCTTTGAGCGCTGCGTCCATAGGAATTGAGCCCATTTCGATGTGGCGCGTCGTGTTTTCTAGCACCACGATGGCGTCGTCGACCACGAAGCCTGTTGCGATGGTGAGCGCCATGAGCGAAAGGTTGTCAACGTTGTAACGGAGGAGATACATAACCGCAAAAGTCCCGATAAGAGAAAGGACCACGGCAGTTGCCGGTATCACCGTGGCGCGGACGCTCCTCAGAAAGACGAAAACCACGAGGATGACGAGGAGCGCCGAGATTATGAGGGTGGTTCGCACGTCCCGCAGAGAACCCCGGATCGGGGGCGTTCGGTCCTGTAGCACGGTGGCCTTCACGCCGCCTGGCATGGCGGCCTCCAACTGTGGGATGACGGCACGGACCCTGTCCACGGTTTCGATGATGTTGGCCCCGGGCTGACGGAAGATAATAACCATGATAGCCGGTTTACCGTTTACGAGTCCCGTGGCCCTCACGTCCTCCACGGAGTCCGTCACCTGCGCGATGTCAAAGAGTCGCACCGCTGCGCCCGACCGGTACGAAACGATAATGGGCTCGTACTGAATTGCCCGCTGCATCTGATCATTCGTATCAATCTCCCATGCATGCATTCCGTCTGATAGCTGTCCCTTGGGACGGTTTACGTTCGTAGTGCTCAAAACACCTCGGACATTTTCGAGACTGATACCATACTTGTTGAGCGCCGTGGGGTTGAGATCCACGCGCACCGCCGGGAGCGAACTTCCTCCGACGATGATTTGACCCACGCCGTCCACCTGCGATAATTTCTGTTGCATGATGCTCGAGGCTGCGTCGAACATTTGCGCCGTTGTGACCACGTCGGATGTAAGGGCAATAAGCAGGACAGGCGCATCGGCGGGGTTTACTTTGCGATAGTAAGGGTTGGTCGGCAGGTTTGCCGGCAGATAACCCCGGGCCGCGTTGATTGCGGCCTGTACGTCCCGAGCAGCGCCGTCGATATTGCGGTTCAAGTCAAATTGCAGGACAATACTCGTGGTGCCCCGGTTGCTCGTCGAGGTCATCTCGGTGACGCCGGCAATGCGTCCGAACTGACGCTCGAGCGGTGTGGCAACGGAAGTGGCCATTGTCTCCGGATTGGCTCCAGGTAACGATGCACTCACATAAATGGTCGGAAACTCAACAGGCGGCAAGGGCGACACGGGGAGGAGACGCAGGGCAATGAGTCCCGCCAAAGCAAGGGCGATAGCGAGAAGTGTTGTGGCGATGGGCCTGCGTATGAAGATTTCTGAGATATTCATATCTGGTCAGCGAGCCGTTTTTGATCCTGCTCGCGAGCGGATCTTCCACTGATCTGTTTTGCCAGTCGGTCAAACCAGAGATAGATCACGGGCGTAGTGTACAGGGTAAGCATCTGGCTGATGATCATTCCCCCTACGATAGCGATGCCGAGAGGATGACGAAGCTCAGAGCCCACGCCGGTTCCTATTGCCAGAGGCAGCGCCCCGAACAGCGCCGCGAGTGTCGTCATCATGATAGGCCTGAAGCGCAGAAGCGCTGCCTGGTAGATGGCTTCAACGGGTTGTTTGCGTTCTTTGCGCTCGGCTTCGAGTGCGAAATCGACCATCATAATGCCGTTCTTCTTCACAATGCCGATCAAAAGAATTATGCCAATCAGGGCGATGACGCTGAAATCGGTGCGAAAGGCGATGAGTGCGAGAAGGGCGCCCACGCCGGCAGAAGGCAATGTAGACAGGATCGTGACGGGATGGATATAACTCTCGTAGAGAACCCCGAGCACAATGTAAACAGTAACGAGCGCTGCCAGTATGAGAAGGGACTCGTTGGTCAAAGAATTCTTGAACGCCTGGGCCGTGCCCTGAAAACTTCCAACTATCGAGGCAGGTGGGTTCAGATCGGTCTCTGCCGCCTCCACTGCTTTTACGGCCTCACCCAGGGACGCCCCGCGATCGAGGTTAAAGGAGACGGTGACGGACGGGAATTGCCCCTGGCGGCTCACAAGAAGGGGTCCTGTCGTTTCGGTTATGTGGGCAAATGCGCTCAAGGGTATCTGTCCGCCTGTCACGCTCTGCAGGTAGATGCTGTTAAGTCTGTTGGGGTCTTGCATGAAATCTGGTTTGACGGCGAGGATGACGCGATACTGGTTGAGCTGGGTAAACATGGTAGAGACGATGCGTTGACCGAAGGCGTCGTAGAGCGTATCGTCAACCGCCTGGGGGGTAATGCCCAGCCTGTAGGCTGTGCTACGGTCGATATCGAGCGCCACGCGGAGGCCCTTGTCCTGCTGATCGCTGCTCACATCCCGCAGTTCCGGACGCTCTCGCAACGCGGCTACAAGCTTGGGGGCCCAGTTGTATAGTTCATTTGCGTCAGGGTCTTCCATGGTGTACTGGAACTGTGTGCGGCTGACCCGCGCGTCCACGGTCAGGTCCTGCACAGGCTGCATATAGAGCGTAACGCCCTCCACCTTTGCAAGCTCAGGTTGCAGGCGCCGTATAACCTCTGTGGCGCTCACTTTCCGCCTCGCCAGCGGCTTGAGGTTGATGAGGACTCGTCCGCTGTTCATCGTAGCGTTGGTGCCGTCTACACCGATAAAGGAAGAGAGGCTTTCTACAGCGGGGTCTAAGAGTATCACGCGGGCGAGGGCCTGCTGTTTCTCGGCCATGGCGGAGAATGACGCAGATTGCGGCGCCTCGGATATGCCCTGTATAACCCCCGTGTCCTGTACGGGGAAGAACCCCTTCGGGATCACGATATAGAGGGCTACGGTGAGCACAAGAGTGAGGGCCGCCACTATCAGCGTAGCGCGTTGCCGCTTAAGAACCCATTTGAGCGACGTGCCATAGGCCTCAATGATACGTTCGAAGGCGCGGCCTGAGGTCCTGTAAAACCTACCTTGAGCTGCTTCTTCTGTATGTTTCAGCAAGCGAGCGCACATCATGGGCGTGAGTGTGAGTGATACGATAGCGGAGATGAGGATGGTGACGCCCAGGGTCACGGCAAACTCACGGAAGAGCCGTCCCACCACGTCTCCCATAAACAGAAGAGGGATCAGAACCGCGATCAGGGAGATAGTGAGTGACAGGATGGTAAAACCGATCTGTTTCGATCCTTTGAGGGCTGCTTCAAGAGGAGTGGCGCCCTGCTCCATGAACCTCGCGATATTTTCGATCATCACAATGGCGTCATCCACGACGAAACCCGTGGAAATAGTGAGCGCCATCAGAGAAAGGTTGTTAAGGCTGAAACCGAGAAGATACATGGCCCCGAAGGTGCCAACGAGGGAGACCGGCACCGCGATGCTGGGGATGATTGTCGCCGAAAGATTGCGCAGAAAAAGGAAGATGACGAGCACCACGAGGGCGACAGCCAGCATGAGTTCAAACTGCACGTCGTGGACCGATGCGCGGATTGTTGTGGTTCTGTCAGTAAGAATGGAGACCTCTATTGAGGGCGGAAGAGAAGCAGCGAGCTGTGGCATGAGCGCCTTCACTCGGTCCGCTACCTGGATGACGTTGGCTCCGGGTTGGCGCTGGATATTGAGGATAACCGCCGGTGTCGTGTTGGTCCAGGCAGCCTGCTGGATGTTCTCGGCGCCGTCAATGGCATCGGCCACATCCGACAGGCGGACCGGTGCGCCGTTCTTATATGCGATGATGAGGCTCGCATATTGTTTGCTTGAGAAGAGCTGATCGTTTGCGTCGATGATGTACGACTGTCTGGGACCATCAAAACTTCCCTTGGCCTGATTCACGTTTGCCGTGCCCAGTGCGGAGCGAACGTTTTCAAGGGTGAGGCCATACGCGGCAAGAGTGGCAGGATTGACATGGATCCTCACTGCAGGCCGTTGACCCCCGCTGATCGCCACGAGTCCCACTCCGGGCAGCTGGGATATTTTTTGCGCAAAACGGGTATCCGCCATATCTTCCACAACTGGCAGTGGCTGAGTTTTGGATGTGAGGGCGAGCGTCAGAATAGGCGCGTCTGCCGGATTTACCTTGCTGTACACAGGTGGCGTCGGAAGATCGCGGGGCAAGAATGTGAAAGCCGCGTTGATTGAAGCCTGGACCTGTTGCTCGGCCACGTCAAGAGGGAGGGTGAGGCTAAACTGCAATGTGATGATCGAACTTCCGCTCGAGCTTGTGGACGTCATCTGTGCAAGTCCCGGCATGATTCCGAACTGACGCTCCAGCGGCGCGGTCACCGCTGAAGCCATGACGTCGGGGCTTGCGCCCGGATAGAACGTACGCACCTGAATTGTCGGGTAATCGACCTCGGGCAGCGCAGATACAGGCAACTGATAATACGCGACAGCCCCGGCGAGGAATATGGCCACCATGAGGAGCGTCGTGGCCACAGGTCGAAGGATAAAAGGTCTGGAGATATTCATCCGTGTGCCTTTCCGGATGCTTTCTCGCCGCCGCCCCTGATTTCCACCTTTGCGCCCTCTCTTAACCTCTCTGCACCGTCCGTGACCACGATCTCGCCTTCCGCGAGCCCCTTGTTTATTGATGCGTTGCCGTTTTGCATTTCACCCACTTCCACCGGGCGTACGTTCACTACGTTATCCTTGGTCACCACATAGACGAACATACCCTGGGGACCCCGCTGAATCGCGGATGAAGGCACAATGATCACGCCGCGCTTCACGTCGATAAGCAGCCTCGCATTCACAAACTGGTTTGGAAATAGCTCATGGGCTTTGTTCGGGAAAACCGCTCTGAACTTTACTGTGCCTGTATTTGGGTCGACTTGGTTGTCGATGGTGAGTAGTGTGCCGTCAGCGAGCTTGTTCTTGATCTCTCTATCGTACGCTTCGACATGCATGCTTTGGCCGGTTTTGAGTCGCTGAAGGACCTGCGTGAGGTAGTCTTCCGCGATGGGGAAGATCACGGTTATGGGTTCCAGTTGGGTGATAACGATCAGGCCGTTTGTGTCGGCGGCATGGACAATATTGCCAGGATCAACAAGACGCAAACCGATGCGCCCGGCCACCGGGGCGGTGATCCGGCAGTAAACGAGCTGGAGCTTCGCGCTATCGATCTGCCCCTGGTCCGCCTTCACAATGCCGTCATACTGCGTCACAAGCGCTTCCTGAGTGTCGAGCTGCTGTTTGGGAATGGAGTCCTGTTGCCAGAGTACCCGATATCTTTCCAGGTCTACACGGGCGTTCTTCAAAAACGCCTGATCACGGGCCAACTGGCCCTCAGCCTGTGTTAGCTGGACTTCGAACGGCCTTGGATCGATCATGGCCAACACATCCCCCGCCTCTATGGTTTGACCTTCTTTGTACTTGACCTCCATCAACTGGCCGTCCACGCGGGTCTTGACCGTGACCGTGTTGACGGGGGTCACTGTACCAAGTCCGGTGAGATATATGGGCATATCACTCTTTACGGCCGCCGCTGCCGCGATAGGGACACCCGGAGCCGTTGTCTGGGCCTTTTGCGCGGCAACCCTTGCTTTAATGGCCGGTCTTACGAGAACTATGTAGATCCCGACGGCGATAATAAGCGCCACAGCCGTTATCTTCCACCACAGTCCGGATCGTGAAGGTGGTCTGCCCGCTCCAGACGTTAGATTATTTCCCATCTCATTCTCTGATGTCATTTTGGCACCTCGGCGGTGATACTTCACCGTTTCGAATTTTTCAGTCTCTCCAGGCTGAATAGGTTTTCCCACCCGTCGTACCGGACCTATATATATCAGATTTTTTCATGATATGTCTCTATAATATGTCGCTCATAGGATAACCGCAAGGAGCGCTTCGCCTTCACCTTTTTCATGAATTGTTTCCCGATCGTTTATCCGTGAGATGGATGCCATGAAGATTCATGCGGCATCCATCTCTGACGGGGTTATATATAGTGGTCGGGGAAATCTCCCGTAGATTGAAAGATGACCCTCAGAACTTGTAGCCGAGCGACAGAGCGCCGCCGATTCTTTCCTTAAGCTCTGTCTCTGCCGTGAGAAATAACTTCTGCGAAACCACGGGGACCCTTATTCCAAGAAATCCGCCGACATTGCCCCTTTCCTGTATGTCATCCTGCGGGTTTATCATCCCTGTGTCGCTGTCCGCCCGGTGCACATAAGCAAATGGTCCGCCGTATACGGTCAGGTTTCGGTCACCCGCCTTGATCGCGTACTGGGCAGAAACACCGAGGTTGAGATCCCACTCGTTCTTTGTCACGCCTGAGTGGTCTGCATACAAGCTGCCTTGTAAAAAAGGCCCCAAGGCAAAGCTTCCGTTTCGGTAGAGCACCCCCTTGGTTCCGAGGCTCCCAAAGAGTTTGCCCCCATCGGTGGAACGGACCTGAAGGTCGCGGTCATAGAGGCGCTCATCGGCGCCCCCTAATGCGCCGTTTACCTCCCAGTCCTTGAGGAAGGTATAAGAACCCTGCACATAGTATTCGTGGGACTTGGCGCCGAGGCGGTCATCGCCTTGCTTCATCTTATCCCTGTCAATCCCGTAACCTAAGCCCAGGGAAAACTTACCCGTATCGGCGAGAGGCTCAGGCGGGCCGAATTCCGCTGCAGAAACGTTGGAGACGATTGCCATGAGAATTATTAAACATGGGATAAAACTTCTCTTCATAAATTGTTTCCTCCTCAATGAGACGTGTTTCACTCATTTACTGGTTGGCCGCCGTGGGCGGCGACGAAGGGCACGGCGCGTCATCCACATCCGGGCGCAAGGCCCCTGCGAGAGCGCCGTGACGCGACGCTAAACTCTCACGTCAAAGGAGGAAAGAGGGGGTGCACGGGTGGCGGTATTCGGGGTGAGAGTTTCGGATCGCAAGACGTACGGGCCGATACGTGAGAGATAGCTTTGCCCGTGAAAGACTTCGAAGGTGAATGCCTGTGTTTGAAGGGCTGTGCAGTCTGTATCCTGCTGACATGTTTGAAGCAGGTTGTCAGTATCGGTTACGAGTATCGCAGACTTTGTGGTCTCCCCTAAGGTGAACACAAGTACAACGAGAAACAACGATACTACCCTCAGGCAGACGTATCTGTTTACAATACGATTGTGCAGGCGAACCTCCTCATCTGGAGTTCTTCAGCAAAGCCCATGCCAGATCGCCTTCCTACGGAATGTTCATGACTTAAGAGGTTTCGGGCATAAAAACTTCAGCGTAGACGCGACAGAGAATGTCGAATTGACTAACCTAACACGACAAAAGTGTCGGCCGTAGTGGATAAGGGAAGTGAAGCCACTAAAAATTTACCGCCGATTCCCATGAATGACTCTATCGTTTCATGAGAATCGGCGGCGCTTAAGGACTCACAAACATCTATCGGCTTCGTGCCGGTTCGCTATGCCTTTTTGATCTCTCCTATGGGAAGCACGCATTTGCCGTGTACCTCGTTCAAAACCTCTGCCATGGCGAGATATATCGCTGAGAGACCGCAAATGATGCCCTCGTAACCGGCGAGGACGATTATCCCGTGATTACCCGTCCAGTTACCGATCGCAAGGAGCCAGAACAATACGGTGAGGCTCAGAAAAACAAACTGTATCCCCCTGTTTTTCCCGAAAGTACCGAACCACATGAAGAACGTAAAAAGACCCCACATGAAGAGATACCATCCCATGAAGGCCTCGGAATTGCCGGGCAGATTCTTGAACGTGACGATAAATACGAGTGACCACCAGAAGAGTCCATAAGAGGAGAAGGCCGTAACGCCGAACGTGTTGCCCTTCTTGTACTCCAGGATGCCCGCAATGATTTGGGCAATTCCGCCGTAACAAAGTCCCATGGCGAGGATCATGGAACCGAGGGGAAAAAAACCGGCGTTGTGGATATTG
>Ga0335069_10001063_pt1 | contig 44320 bp, 44 predicted proteins | sample Lox_Sample_11_FD_206714 | JGI IMG/M metagenome (GOLD analysis project Ga0335069, IMG submission 206714) | Soil microbial communities from Loxahatchee National Wildlife Refuge, Florida, United States - Lox_Sample_1.1 | ecosystem: Environmental > Terrestrial > Soil > Wetlands | place: USA...
CGAGTTCTCCGGCGGCCAGCGCCAGCGCGTCGCCATCGCGCGCGCGCTGGTGCTGAAGCCCAAGGTGGTCGTGCTCGACGAGCCGACCTCGGCCCTCGATGTCTCCGTACAGGCGCAGATCGTCGAGCTGCTTCGCACCCTGCAGGTGCGCCACGGGATGGCCTACCTCTTCATCAGCCACGACCTGCGCGTCGTCCGGGCCATGAGCCACCGCATCGTCGTCATGCGGCAGGGGCTGGTGGTGGAGGACGGGGCCGCAGAGCAGATTTTCGCGCGGCCGCAGGCCGACTACACCAAGACCCTGCTGGCGGCCGCGTTGAACCTCGAAGCGGCGTGACGTGGAGTGCGGAGCTCGCTCCCGCCCTGGGGAGATGCGTCGAAACCCGACCCCTACCCCAAAGCGGCAGCAAGCTGCCGCACTCCAAACAGTAGACAAGTCTCAGCCGGCGACCCGCTTGCCGGCGGCGTGGATCGGGAAGTCCGGATAGGCGATGGCGCCCATCTCGGGGCCGTCGAGACCTTCGAGCTCGGTCTCCGCACTGACACGCAGCGGCGTGATCATGTCGCTGATCTTGAACCACGCATACGCGAACGGGAAGAAGACGCCCACCAACACGACGCAGTCGATGATCTGCATGACCAGCTGCGAGGCATCGCCGTAGAGAAGGCCGCGCACGCCGTCGGAGCCGTACGCGGTGACGAACGCCTCGCGCACCACACCGTTCCAACCGGCGCCGTACTGCCCGGTGGCGAAAATGCCGACGGAGATGACGCCCCACAGGCCGTTGACACCGTGCACGGAGATGGCGCCGACCGGATCGTCGATGCCCCGCGTCTCGAAGAAGAACACGCTCAGGATCACCAGCACGCCGGCGACCGCGCCGATCACGGCGGCGCCCCACGGATCGACGAACGCGCACGGGGCGGTGATGGCCACCAGGCCGGCCAGCATGCCGTTGCACATCATGGTGGGGTCGGGCTTCAGCCCCTTGGCCGACAAGGTCAGCATGGAGGCGATTGCACCCGTGATGCTGGCCAGCATCGTGTTCACCACGACGAAGCTGATGCGCAGATCCGTACCGGCCAGGGTCGAGCCGGGGTTGAAGCCGAACCACCCGAAGGCGAGGATGAAGGTACCGAGCACCACCATCGGAATGTCGTGGCCCGGCAGCGCCTGAGGCTTGCCGTTGACGAACTTGCCGATGCGCGCACCTATGGCGATCGCACCGGCGAGCGCGATCACGCCGCCCATCCCGTGCACGACCCCCGATCCGGCGAAGTCGACCGCGCCGTGACCGAGGCCCCAGTTGACGCCCCCTTGCGCGAGCAGCCCGCCGCCCCAGACCCAGTTGGCGTAGATGCAATAGGGGAGGGCGACCCACAGGCCGTAGAGGCAGAAGTTCTTCCACGCCCAGCGCTCTGCCATCGCGCCGGTGGGAATGGTCGCGGTCGTGTCCATGAACACCATCATGAAGAAGAAGAGCGCCAACACGCCGGTGTCAGCCACTTCGGGACCGAGGAACCAGCCCTTCAGACCCAGCAGATTGTAGCCGGCGATGGTGATGCCGCTGTTGAGCGCCGAGAGCCCCGGACCGAGGGATGCGTACCATCCCGGCGGTACCGGACCGTTCCACCAGTTGCCCCAACCGATGGCGAACCCGTAGGCCCAGAAGCCGAGACACCCGAGCGGGTAGATCATGAAGTTCATCGCCGAGGTGTGCCCGGCGTTCTTTGCCCGGCAGAGGCCGGTCTCGACGTACATGAACCCGGCCTGCATGAACATGACCAGAAAGCCGGTGACGAGAGTCCACACGAAGTTGATCGAGAACAGGTTGTGGGCGACGCGATCGTAGACGTCCGTGACGGTCACCGACGAGGGGACGTCGCCTTTGCCATCGCCCGCCGGCGCGGCCCATACACCGGATGCTGCGCCGGTCTGATCGGGCCAGGTCGGTTTCGCCGCGTCCGCGTTCGTCGAAGAGAAATAGGCCGGCACCTGCGGCGCGTCGTCCGCCATGGCGCGGATCCCCGGGCAGATCAAGACCCCCAATGCCATCGCCCCCAGAACAGTTGCTGAAATGATTCGTCTCATGCGTCACCCCTCTATGCGGTCTCCCGTGGATCGATTCGCGCCCCGCTGTGGGTCGCGTTCGCAAAGCTCGCTCGCCGTTCTCCTGATTCAGCCGTTTGAGACGCACCTCCCCCACACCCGCCCGCTCACCGAGCGGCAGAGCACGTCGGGCGATTGGCTCACCGCCCGGTCGACAGTCGGAACTGTGCAGCCCTTTGGTGTGGAGTTGATTGCGACCTTTGATTGACCTGGAGGCGCAGAGAGCAACGCCGATGCCAGGCATCCAAATGCCTGACAAAAGGATGCACAAAGCACGATTACTTGCGGAAATGCCCACAAACTGGGCAGGTGCGCAGAGAACCAGCAGCAAAAACAAAGGGGGTGGCCGTTGGGCCACCCCCCTTTTTGTCTAGGCGCGGATCTGTCGCGAGATCCGCTTCACGCATTATCCCTGCGGAACCGCGAGGGCATCCTCTGGGTAGGCGAGGCCGCCGAACTCGGGCAGGTCCAGGCCTTCCAGCTCGACGTCACGCGATACCCGCATCGAGCGGATGGAATCGACTACCTTGAAGACGATGAAGGTCGTCCCGAAGGCCCACACGGCGCAGAACGTCGCGCCGATCACCTGGCCGATGAACTGGCTGGTGTCGCCGTAGAGCAGGCCGGTGACGCCCTGGCCGGCGTTGCCGAGGTAGCTGGTGGCGCCGATGCCGTTCCAGCCGGCGCCGTAGGTGCCGTCGGCGAAGATGCCCAGGGCTACGGCACCAAGCCAGCCGCAGTACCCGTGCACCGAGATCGCCCCGCAAGGATCGTCCACTTTGAGCACGTTATCGTTGAAGAGGACACCGAGACACACCACCACTCCCGCCAGAATGCCGATGATCACGGCCGAGTTCGCGGTCACGAACGCGCACGGTGCGGTGATCGCCACCAGGCCGGCGAGCATCCCGTTGCAGGCCATCGAGATGTCCGGCTTGCCGAACCGGAGGTACCAGAAGGCCAGCGCCGACGCCGCGCCGGCTACCGCGGCGAGGTTCGTGTTGACCGCGATCACCGAGATGCGCAGATCGGTCGCGCCGAGGGTCGAGCCGGGGTTGAAGCCCATCCAGCCGAAGAGCAGGATAAACGTCCCGGTGACGACGAACGGGATGTTGTGCGCCGGGAACGCGCGCGCCTTGCCGTCGGGACCGTACTTGCCCGTGCGCGGCCCCAGGATGACAGCGAGCGCCATGGCGGTGAAGCCGCCGACGGCGTGCACGACGGTCGACCCGGCGAAGTCACAGTAGCCGTGCCCGAGCCCCAGCGTGGCACCCCACTGCGACATCCAACCGCCGCCCCATACCCAACAGCCGAAGATCGGATAGACGATGGCGCCGACGAACAGCTCGCAGAGCAGGAAGGCCCCGAACGTGATGCGCTCGCAGATCGCGCCGACGATGATGTAGCCGGCGGTCTCCATGAACACCACCTCGAACAGCATCAGCGCATTGGCGCCGACGTCGTACGCGGGACCGCTCAGGAAGAAGCCGTTGCCACCCAGGAACCCCCACTGTCCGCCGCCAATCAGAAAGGAATTCAACGTCGGCGTGCCGCCGAGGTTGAGCGGCGCCGCGTTGACCGCGACGGCGCCGAACTGGAACGCGAAGCCCACCGCGTAGTAGGCGAGGAACGCGAACACGTACGCGGCGAAGTTCAGCATCATCAGATGCGCCGCGTTCTTCTTGCGGATCAGGCCGGTGGTGAGCAGGGCGAAGCCGGCCTGCATGAACAGGACGAGATACCCGGTGTTCAGCGTCCACCCGAAGTTCGTACCGATGCGGGTGTGGCCGACACCGTCCGCCAGCCGCATGGTCAGCGGCTCCTTCTCCGCCTGGGCTTGGAAGGCGTCGTAGGCGGCGCGCTGCTGCACGTAGTCCGGCGCGGTCTTGTCGGTGGGCTCGGCCACCATGAACGCCGTACCCGAGGCATCGAACACGGAGGTTCTGTCGCCGGTCGCAGTCCCCGCCGGATCAGGCTTCGGCTGGTCGTCGCCTCGGCCCTGCTGCGCGTAACCGACGAGCAATGTGGCCAGCACTGCGGCGGCCGCGAGGCGGCCCATCTTCTCTCGTACCCGGCCTCTCCCTGCCCACAGGGTTGGAAAGATCCCTCTTCTCATCATCGACCCTCCTTCTGATCGCTGTGTGGTGTGAACGCACCCCCGGCGCCTGACCCGGCGGGGAGCGCACGCATCCGTCCGTTCGATGCGCCGCGCTTCCGGCGACGACGCTGGGCCCCTGCTTCCCTCTTTCGACTGATCGCTTATCCGACCTGGCGGCTTGCCGAGGTCAACCGATCGGGGAGCAACGTGGATGCCAGACGCCCAGATGCGCCAGCGCGCACACGTGCAAAACGCCGCAACAGGCACGGATGCCTAGAACGTGGGCACGCGTGCGCACAGAACCAGCACTTGCCGAGTGCATGGTTTCGTGCGTGACCAAGCGGACTGCAACGGCGGTGCCACAGGCGGATCACGCCGGCTCATCAGTGCAAAATGCACGAGTTCCTTGCACCGACGCTCATCGCATGAGCAAGGGCTGCGTAGAAACTCGGCAGCGGCAGATAACGGAGCACGACCGGAGCAGCGGAAGCGACGAACGACCGGGCGACTCGCGACTGGCACGAGCGTGCGTTCCGGCCGGCAGAGCCGGCCCTACCGCTCAGCGTCCCAGCGCTTGGCGCGCGGTGTCCTTCGCCCAGCGGTAGTCTGCCTTGCCGGCTGGGCTGCGGACGACGCGCTCGACGAAGATGACGTGCTTGGGTGCCTTGAACGCGGCCAAGCGATCGCGCGCCGCCCTGATGAGGTCGCCGGCTGCCGTCTGGGCCCCGGCGCTGACCGAGACGACGGCCACGATGGCTTCGCCCCAGTCGGCGTCTGGTACGCCGACGACGGTGCAATCCTCGACCGCCGGGTGCAGCTTCAGCGCCTCTTCCACTTCTTCCGGAAAGACCTTCTCGCCGCCGGTGTTGATGCACACCGAGCCGCGGCCGAGCAGCGTGATGCTGCCATCGGCCTCGACCTTCGCCCAGTCGCCCGGGATCGAGTAGCGGACGCCGCCGATCTCTTTGAACGTCGCCGCGGTTTTGACGTCGTCCTTGTAGTAGCCGATCGGGATGCCGCTGTCGGCGCCCACCGCGAGCAATCCGACCTCGTCCGAACCGGGGTGGATCTCGCGCCAGTCTTCGGTGAACACCTTGGTGCTGGGGTTGAGCTGAAACTTGGCCGTCGTCGGGTCGCTGCCCGCGGTGGTGATCATCATGCCGATGCCGGTCGCCTCGCTCGACCCGAGCCCGTCGATGAGCATCGACACGCCGCGGTCGAGGAACGCCTGCTTGTACGCCGCGGTCCACATCACGCCGCCCGATACGATCACCATGAGGGACGAGATGTCGTACGGCTTCCCTTTGGCCTCCGCCTCCTCGAGCGCCCGCACCATCGGCCGGGCAAACGCGTCGCCGACGATCACGATCATGCCGACCCGATGGCGCTCGACGAGCTGCCACAGCTCGTGGGCGTCGAAGGACCGCTTCGTCAGGCTGACGACCATGGAGCCGGTCATGATGCGGCCCATTGAGGTGAACCACGCCATCCCGTGCATCAGCGGTGCGGCGGCGAGACACGGTGCCGAGATACCCATCTCGCGCATGCGCTTGGCGGTGGCGCCGACCTCGGCCGGCGTCCCCGGCGTCTCACCGATCGCCTGATACCCCTGCGCGAAGACGGTGAAGAGGTCGCGGTGCCGCCACATCACGCCCTTGGGAAGGCCCGTCGTCCCGCCGGTATAGAGAAAGACGCACTCGTCCGGCGAGCGCGGCACGCGCTCCACGGGTGGGTGGGCGGCGAGCAGCGCTTCGTATTCGTGGGCGCCGGGGAGCAACGCGACGCGGTCGGCGTCGGTGGTGGCGACCTGGATCAGCGTGCGCACCTTCGGCAATTGCGCTCGGACGGCCTGGACGCGCTCGGCGAGGGCGCCGTGGTACACCAGCGCCTCGGCGTCGGAGTTGTCGAGCAGGTAGTGGAGCTCGTCGGCGAGGTACCGGTAGTTGACGTTCACCGGTACGGCCCGCAGCTTGAACGCCGCGAAGCAGGTCTCGAGATACTCGGGGGCGTTGTACACGTACATCGCCACCTTGGCGCCGGGCTGGATGCCGTGGGCACGCAGTGCGCCGGCCAGGTGCGCGGCGCGCCGGTCGAACTCGCGGTAGGTCTCGCGCCGCTCGCCGTGGACCTGCACCACCTCATCGCCGAGGGCGTCGGCCACGGCCTCCCACATCTCGCCCATGTTCATCGTCATGGCTTCGCCCCTCGGTCCAGCATAGGCGGCAAGACTGTCACACGAACAACTGTTTGGGTAGCCGCGCGGCGCGGGCGGCGTCTCAGCCTTCGAAGGGGGCGTGCCCGGACAGGTTCAGCGCCGCGGTGAGCCCGCCGTCGATGACGATCGCCGCGCCGGTGATCGCCGACGCATCCGCGCTGCACAGAAACGCGACGACGCTGGCGATCTCGTCCGGATGCAGCAGGCGGCCCAGCGGCGGCAGCGCGGCGAGCTCCTCGCGGGTGCGCTTCGAGAAGGCGAGCATCATGTCGGCCAGCGGGGTCTGCACCACGCCGGGGCAGATGGCGTTGGCGCGGATGCCCTTGCGGCCGTACTCGATGGCGACGTTGCGGGTGAAGTTCACCACGCCGGCTTTGGCGGTCGAGTACGGCGAGGCCATCATCTCCCCGCCGAAGGCCTCGATCGACGCCGTGTTGACGATCGAGCCGCCGCCGCGCGCCAGCATGGCGGGGATGGCCGACCGGCAGCCGTAGAAGACGGCGGTCAGCATGATCTGCAGGCTGCGCTGCCAGATCTCCGGATCGATGTCCGCCACCCAGCCGCCGCCCGTCCACACCGCATTGTTGTGCATGATGTCGAGGCCGCCGAAGCGCTCGACGGCGAAGGCGACCACGGCCTCGACCTCGGCCAGCGTGCCGACGTCGCAGTGCCGGAAGGCCGCGCGACCCCCGGCGGCGGCGATCTCCGCCACCACCGCCTCGCCCCCGGCGTCGTTGATGTCGGCGCACACCACCGCCGCGCCCTCGGCCGCGAGCCGGCGCAAGGTCGCGGCCCCGATCCCCGATGCCGCACCGGTGACGATCGCCACCTTCCCGTCGAATCTGCCCATGCCTCTCCTCCAATCCGTGTGCGCGTGAACGCGTGAGCGCGTATGCGGGTAGGCGGGTAGGCGATTCCGACGCGCGCACGCGCAGACACGGCCCACGCGCCCACGCCTCAACATTGCACAGCTCGGAGCCATCGTACTAGACGACGCTCCATGCCGACGATGTGGCAGCGCGATCTCGACGCCGATCGCACCAAGCTCACCAGCTGGCTGCAACGCCAGCTCCCTCGCGCGACCGACGTCACCATCACCGACCTGGTGGCGCCGCAGACATCCGGGTTCTCCAACGAGACCCTTCTCTTCGATCTCACCTACAGCGAGAACGGGCGCACGCACCGGCGGCCGCTGGTCGTGCGCATCGAGCCCATGGGCGAGAAGGTATTCCCAGAGTACGATCTCGGCCTGCAGTTCCGCACCATGCAGATGTTGGCCGCGACCGACGTGCCCGTACCGCGCGTGTACTGGATCGAGGAGCGCGACCGCAGCGTGCTCGGCGGCGCGTTCTACGTGATGGGCCAGGTGCGCGGCCGCGTGCCGACCGACCAGCCGCCGTATCACGCCGGCGGCTGGATGACCGAGGCCTCGCCCGCAGAACGCGCCGCCATCTGGTGGGGTGGCGTCGAGACCCTGGCGAAGATCCATCGCCTCGACTATCGCGCCCTCGGCTTCGAGTTCCTCGAGCACCCCGAGCTGGGCAAGACCCCGCTCGATTGGCAGATCGCCTACTACCGCCGGTACCTGATCTGGGCAGCGCGCGGACGCCCACAGCCGACGGCGGAGCGGGCGCTCGACTGGCTGCTGCGCCACCAACCCTCTGACGAGCCGACGGTGCTGAGCTGGGGCGACGCGCGCATCGGCAACATCATCTTCGACGGCACCACGCCGGCCGCGGTCCTCGACTGGGAAATGGTCACCCTGGGCAGCCCCGAGATGGATCTCGGCTGGTCGATCTTCCTCGACCGCCACCACTCCGAGGGCTTGGAGGTGCCACGTCTCGAGGGCTTCCCGAGCTACGAGGAGACCGTCGCGCGCTATGAAACGCTGACCGGCCACCGGGTCCGCTACCTGCACTACTATCAGGTCTTCGCTGGCTTCCGCTTCGCCGTCATCATGGCCCGCATCGCGCAGCAGATGGTGATCTACGGGGTCATGGACGAGGCCGGTGGGCGCGAGTTCGAGATCAATAACACGGTCACCCGACTGCTCGACAAACTGCTCCCGGCTGGCTCCTGAGCCCCCGCCCGGGCGGGCGGGCCTGGGGGGCTCCGCCGGGTTGCCGAGGCCGGGAAGCGAAATCCGCGTTGACCGGTTCCGTGGCCGCGCTAGCATCGCCTGCGATGGCGCACGTCAGCCGTGGAACGCTGCCCATTGCCGCCCTGATCATCGTTATGGCCGCCGCGGCCTGGGGGGCCACGGTCTATCGCTGGACCGACGAGAACGGCACCGTGCACTTCGGCGACACCCCGCCGCCGCATGGGCCGCAGGTCAAGACCCAGACCCTGCCGAATCCGGCGCCCGCCGCGCCCGAGGCCGACGCCAAGCCCGACGAGGGGAAATCAGGCGACGAGGATCCGGCCCGCATCGTGCTGACCGACCAGCAGTCGGTGGCGCTGGCACCGAGCGTCGAATCGTTTCGGGGCAAGGTGAAAAACGCGGGCGGCACCGAGGCGAGCGGCGTGTCGATCGGGATCGTGGTCACCGATCGGACCCAGGGCGACGAGTGCCTGCGCGGCCAGATCGAGGTCGAGCCCTCGACGCTGGCACCCGGCGCGGAGGGGACGTTCGAGGGCCAGTTCGACAACCCCTGCTTCCAGGGGCCCACCGAGGCCGCCCTGCGCGCCCAGTGGCGTTGAGCACGGCGTCGCTGCCAGTTCCCGCCCCCTCAAACTTCCCTTTGCGGCGCCTCGTCGCATGGGCTATAGGGGCGCGGTCACGGGGAAGAAACGCAAACGTTCTGGTGAGTACAGCGCCCGTGGCGCTGAGCTCGAGGAAGTGGCACCACCGCTCGCCTTCCAGACATGCAGCTTCCCGACTGGACAAGAACAGGAAAGGAGAAGCGCATGCCTCAGGGAACGGTGAAGTGGTTCAACCCGGAGAAGGGATACGGGTTCATCAAGCGCGACGACGGCGAGGATGTGTTCGTGCACTACAGCGCCATCGCCGGCGAAGGGTTCCGCAGTCTCGAGGAAGGCCAGCGGGTCGAGTTCGAGGTGACCGAGGGCAAGAAGGGCCCGCAGGCCGCCAACGTCACCAAACTGTAGTCCGCCGGACGCGGGCGCTGCGTTGCGCGGCGCCCGCGCACCTCTCCAATGAGGCCCCCCACGGGGCCGCCTGACCGTGGCGCAGATGCGTCCATGCGAGCTGTGTGACCTGAAGCGCACGACGCTGTGGTACGCCGAGTACGACGCCCCCTACCGCTTCGTCGTCCTCGACTGCGACTCCTGCGACGTGCCGATGGCCGTCCTGGGCGCACACCGCGCGGTGCCGACCGACGACGAGCGCAGCCATATGCAGGCCGCGCTCGCGACCATCGCCGACGGAAGGTACCCGCAGGGCTGGTTCTTCGACGACCACATGCGGCAGATCCCAGATCACTACCACCTGCACGCCCGGCCCTACCCGAGCTGGTGGCGAAAGAGCAGCTGACCGGGACAGCGCGGCTGGCGCCGCGCGTTCGGCGTTCGCCGTTCAGCGTTCGGTGTTGCGCGCTGCCATATGCACACCCTGTAGCTGCCCCACGGGCCAGGCAGCACGCGTGCGGCATGCACGACGCACGCCCAACGCCGAACGCCGAACGGCGCGCGGAGCGCGCCAGGGAACGGCCGTTCCTCTACGCCGCGGTCTCGCGCAGCGCCCGGCCGCAACGGCTGCAGAAGTTGGCGCGCGGTCCGAGCTTCTCGCCGCAGCCCGGGCAGAACGCCATGCGCGCCGGCGCGCGCCCGCGGCGGGCGGTCTCGGCGCGCAGCGCCTGCTCGAGGGCGGCGATGGCGTCCAACGCCTGTTGGCGGTAGCGCTGCGTCAGAGCGGCGAAGTCCTCCTCGGAGAGCTTGCCCATGCGGCGGTCGAACTCCGCCTCCTTGATCGCCGCGTACGCCTCCAACTTCTGTCGCTCGAGCGGTGAGACCGGATCGGCCTCACGCGCGCCGCCGCCCCCGACCCGCGCGCGGAAGAGCGGCCAGCCGACGAAGGCGAGCGCGGCGCCGGCCAGCAACCAGCCGATGAGCGTTTCCGTCTCGGGCATCGTCAGCCGTCGAAGCGCTCCAGCTCGCGCTCGAGCGTGCGCTCGTGCGCCGCGGTCTCGGCCGGGCTCGGCACCGCCGCCACCGGACCGCGCGCCGGGGCGCGCGCGCCGGCACGCCGCCAGCGCAGCAGGGTGAGCACCACGAAGACGCCGCCGGCGGCGAGCGCGACGAACGGCAGCGTCCATGCCGTCAGGTTGAAGCCGCTCGCGCTCGGCGACGAGAGGATCTTCTCGCCGTACCGCTGCTCGAAGTGCGCCAGGATCTGGTCCTTGTCGAGCCCGAGCGCGAGCTGCGCGCGGATCTCCTGGCGCAGCGGGATCGCCGACGGGCACTGCAGGTGGTTACAGGCGTGCACGGTCAGGCCGCAGCCGCACTGACAGGTGAGCGACTCCTCGATCTCCTGGAAGCTCGGCGGGCCAGCGGCCAGCGCAGTGCCGCCCAGCAGCACCACCAGCAGCGCCACCACGCGCCGCATCAGGAACGCGCGCTCTCTTCGGCCACGGGAGATGGGGCGAGGGCCGACTGGCGCGCCGCGACCGGGGCCGGCCAGATGACCACGAAGGTACCGAGCACCAGCACGACCCCACCCCAATACAGGAAGCCGATGAGCGGGTTCAGGTAGGCGAGGATGGTCGCCATCTTGGTGTCGGGATCGTAGCTGCCCAGGACCAGATAGAGGTCCGACCCGAGGGTCGACCGGATCGCGACCTCCGTCGTCGGCTGCTCCGGCTTCTTGTAGAAGCGCTTTTCCGGCTTCAGCGTGTCGACCAACTTGCCGCCGGCGAACACGCTCACGTTGGCCATCAGGTACGCGACGTGCGGGGTGTCGCGCTGCTCGAGCCCGTTGTAGCGCAGCGAGTACCCGCCGATCTCGAAGCTGCCGCCCTGATTGAGCGTCACCTGCTGTTCCTGCCGGAAGAGCGAGGTGCCGGTGATGGCCACGAAGATCATGACGATGGCGACGTGAATGATGTAGCCGCCGTAGCGGCGCCGATTCTTGGCCGTCAGGCGGACCAGCGCCACCAGCGCCGATTCGCCGACCATCGCCTGGCGGGCGCGGACGCCGCGGGTGAACTCCGCCGCGATGGTGCCGAGCACGAAGAAGATGAGCGAGAACGCCACCACCGCCCAGTAGTTGCGGGCGCCGGCCACGAAGCACGCCGCGCCGCCCACCAGGCCGACGACCACCGGCCAGAGGAAGCTCTTCTTCAGGTGCTGCCAGGTCGCGCGCCGCCAGGCGATGATCGGCCCGATCCCCATCAGGAACAGCAGCGCCAGGCCGAGCGGCGCGTTGACCTTGTTGAAGAAGGGCGGGCCGACGGTGATCTTCACCCCGCGCACCCACTCGGAGACGACCGGAAACACGGTGCCCCAGAACACGGCGAAGGCGATGCCGACCAGGATCAGGTTGTTGAACAGAAAGGCCGACTCGCGCGACAGTAGCGAGTCGAGCTCGTTCTCGCTGCGCAGCATCGGCAGGCGCCAGATCAGCAGCGACAGGGAAACGGTCAGGATGCAGGCGAGGAAGCCGAGGAAGAACGGGCCGAGGCCCGACTGGGTGAACGAGTGCACCGAGGAAATGACGCCGCTGCGGGTGAGGAACGTGCCGAAGATGGTCAGCGAGAAGGTGAGGATGATGAGCACCATGTTCCACACCTTCAGCATGTTCTTCTTTTCCTGGATCATCACCGAGTGCAGGAACGCCGTGCCGGTGAGCCAGGGCATGAAGGCGGCGTTCTCGACCGGGTCCCACGCCCAGTAGCCGCCCCAGCCGAGCACCTCGTACGCCCACAGCGCGCCGAACAGGTTGCCGAGGCTCAGAAAGAGCCAGGCGAACAGCGTCCAGCGCCGCGTCGTCCGGATCCACACGTCGCCCAGCTTGCCGCTGGCCAACGCCCCCATCGCAAACGCGAATGGCACCGACATCCCGACGAAGCCCATGTAGAGCGACGGCGGATGGATGGTCATCCAGTAGTTCTGCAGCAGCGGGTTGAGATCGCGCCCCTCGGTCGCCGCCACCGCGAGCCGCTCGAACGGCGGCGTGATGAACACCAGGAGGCCGGAGAAGAACAGTGCCACGGTCATCAGGACGGCGATGACGTACGGCATCAGGTCGCGGTTCTTCGAGCGGTTCTGCAGCACCACGACGGAGCTCATCGAGGTGAGGATCAGCAGCCACCAGAGCAGCGAGCCCTTCTGTCCGCCCCACAGCGCCGCGACGGTATACGACAGCGGCAACGTGCTGCTGCTGTAGGCGGCGACGTACTCGAGCCGGAAGTCGTGGCTGACCAGCGCGTGGAGCAGGACCGCGACGGCAACCAGCACCGCGGCCCAGACCGCCAGCACCGCATGTTCCGCGCTGGCCACGAAGTCGCGCCGCCGCAACCAGACGCCGAGCAGCGAGATCACGATCGCGTAGGCGGAAAGGACGAACGCCAGGTTGATCGCGAGGGGTCCGAGATCGATCATGGATGGCTGTCCTCGCCGGCCGGCTACTTCGACGCGCGTTGGTCCGACTGCGCTTCGTATTTCGACGGGCAGCTGGTCATGATCTGCTGCGCGCGCAGCGTGCCGTCCACGTAGCGCCCCTCGATGATCACGTCGCGGCCTTCGGCGAACATGTCGGGCACGATCCCGGTGAACGCCACTGGCACCGTCTCCCCGGGTGTATCGGCGCCCTTGAAGTCGCCGATCGCGAAGGTCATCGCGGTGCCCGCGGCGGAGGTCTGCTTGGAAAGTGATCCGGGGGCAACGCGGCCGGCGACCCGCACGCCCTGGCCGACCAGCTCATGCCGGCGGGGGAGGAACTCGTCGATCGTGAAGTAGTAGGTCGACGATTGCTGGAGACCGGCGTACATCAGGTACCCGATTGCGGCCACCAAGAGGCACGCGCCGACCCCGAACTTGTAGTAGCGGTTCATCGGGACTGCTCGAACCGTAGAGGATTCGATCCATTGCGGCAAGCCGCTTCCGGCGCTAGACGACCCCAACGTCGTCCCCTGTGCTGCCCCCCGCGCGGGGCCCAAGGCAGACGCCACGCGCTGCGCTGCGGATGAAGTCGATCAGCTGGCGCACTTCCGGCGTGACCGCGCCCGCCTCCACCTCGTCGAGCGCCTGGCGCAGGTTGCGGCGCCGCCGAAACAGCGTCGCGAAGGCGCGCTGCACCGCCCCGATCTGTTCCCGGCTGAAGCCGGCGCGCCGCAGGCCGACCCGGTTGACGGCGCGGACCGTGTGCGTGCCGTCCATGATGCAGAACGGCGGCACGTCGCGGCTGGTGCGCGACAGCCCGCGCAGCAGGGCCAGCCGGCCGATGCGGACGTACTGATGCACCACGCAGTTGCCCGAGATGAACGCCTGGTCGTCGACCTGGACATGCCCGCCCAGCGTCGCTCCGGTCGCCATCAGGACGCGGTTGCCGAGCTGACAATCGTGCGCGACGTGGGCGCGCGAGAGGAGGTAGTTGTCGTCGCCGAGCCCCGTCGGCCGCTCGATCGCGGTGGCGCGGTGGATCTCGACGTGCTCGCGGATCACGTTGCGGTCACCGATGCGCAGCCCGGTCGGCGCGCCGCGGTAGCTCAGGTCCTGCGGTTCGTGGCCGATCACCGCCGCCATGTGGATCAGGTTGTCGCGGCCGATCACGGTGCGACCGGTGAGCACCGCGTGCGCGAACACGCGCGTGCCGGGGCCGACCACCACCGGCCCGTCGATCACCACGTACGGCCCGATGTCCGCGCTCGCGTCGATCTCCGCCGCGCGGTCGACGATGGCGGTCGGATGGATGGGCATCGCGGGCTGCCGAGCACACCTCGGGTGCGCGATCACTCCGCTGAGCCGTCGGTCGGCTCGTCGTCCTCGCTCACCGGCTCACCCGGCAGGCGGTAGCGCTCCGCCGCCCAGTTGCCGAGATCCAGCACGCGGCAGCGCTCGGAGCAGAACGGGCGATACGGGTTGTGCTCCCAGCCGACCGCGGCGCGGCAGGTCGGACAGCGGACGAGTGAAGGGCGCGTCGTCACGGCGTTCGCGACCATAGAAGCGCGCCGGGGCGCATTGCAACCGGCGTTGACTCCGGTGCGCGACCGTTTAGAGTGCGCGCCGCGCATGACGTCCCGCTCCCGTCCCGAGCGACCGGCGACTCCTCCAGCCGAGCGCCCGCCGAGTTTCTCGGGCTTCGTCATCCGCCTGCTCCTCTATTTGTTCCTGGTCAGTTTGCTCTTCTCGCTCGGCGGCCTCCACCAGCGCATGGGACCGATCCAGGAAGCGATGGCGTCGGCGGTCGGCGCGGGCGGGAACCTGCTCGGCGCCGACGCCACGGTCGAGGGGACGATCATCAAGGCGCGCCACGCGGCGCTCGAGATCAACCACGAGTGCACCGGCGTCTTCGTCCTGTTGGTGTACGCGATGTTCGTCCTCGCCTACCCGGCGCCGTGGATGCATCGGCTCTCCGGCATCGCGGTCGGATGGACGACGCTGACCGCGATCAACATCGCGCGCCTGATCGTGCTGACGCTGATCGCCAGCCGGTATCCGGACTGGTTCGGCTACTTCCACGAGTACTTCTTCCAGGGCCTGTTCATCGCACTGTTGGCCGTGCTGGCATCCATTTGGACCGAGCAGGTGCGTCGTGCGACCATCCGCCGGGTTTCTGCTTAGATTCTTCGGCCTCGCGGCCGCGCTGTTCGCCCTCTGGTCGTTCGGGGGCCTCGGCGACCTGTACGCACGCGCGGTCATCGCGGTCGCCAACCCGTTGATGCGCGTCACGACGGGCTTCTCGGTGACCGAGATCCGGCCCAAGCAGGGCGGTGTCGACGTCCTCATCCGCAGCACGACCGAACCGCCGCCGGGTCTGCCTGGCGAAGCGGTGGTACCGTTCCAACCGCGCGAGCAGTTCTCCGGCCTGATTCCGTTTCTCGCCCTCATGGGCGCGTCGGCTGGGCTCACCTGGCGCCGCCGGCTGCGCGCCATCGGCATCGGGATGGCGAGCTTGTTCGCGTTCCACATCGGCCTGACGCTGATCGGCCCCTTTATGACCGGGTTGCCACAGGCCCGGCTCGGGCTCATCTGGATGCGGCGGATCAACCACGTCATCGACGTGGTCTACGGGTTCTACGGCTTGGTCGGCTACGCCGCTCTCCCGTTTCTCCTCTGGTGGGCGCTGACCCAACGCCGCGCTTAGCGCGTTGTCCGTTACCCGTTATCCGTTGTTCGTTCCCCTCCCTAACGGGCAACGGACAACGGAGGATGGATAACGTCCCTAAGCCGCGCGCAGGTCGCCGAGAAACTCGATCAGCACGCGGTTCACCTCGTCCGGCTTCTCCTGCTGCGTCCAGTGCCCGCAGTCCCTCACCAGGTGCGTGGCCCGCAGGTTCGGCACCCACGCCTCCATGCCGGCGGCCAGCTCAGGGCGCAGCACGGCGTCGAGCTCGGCGGTGATCATCAGCGCCGGCTGGTGAACCCGCGCACCGGCAAGGTAGGCGGTCGACTCCCAGTTGACGTCGATGTTGCGGTACCAGTTGAGGCCGCCGCGAAATCCGGTCCGCTCGTAGGCGGCGACCAACACCTCGAAGTCTTCCTCGCTGAGGAAGGCGCCGTGCTTGGCCACCGGCAGTCGGTCGAGCAGACCGCCCGTTCTCGGCCCCAGGGCGGCGGGGCCGGCGCTCAAGAAGGCCTCGAGCGCCGCCCGGTCGGGCGATTGGAAGAACCCGTTCAGGGTGCGGCGCACGTTGGCGTCGAGCTCCGCCTCGGCGACGCCGGGCGTCTGGAAGTAGAGGACGTAGTGAAAGGTGCCGGGTGCCATCGCGTCCATCAACACGGTCGGACGCACGGGCGGGCGCGGGAAGAAGGGCGTGTTCACGCCGACCACGCGCTCGACCCGGTGCGGGGCCAGCAGCGCCATCTGCCAGGCGATCATCCCGCCCCAGTCATGCCCCACCACCACCGCCTTCTCGATCGCCAGCGCGTCGAGCAACCCGGTCAGGTCGCCGATCAAATGATGGACCGAATAGGTCTCGACCGCCGATGGCGCATCGGTGTCTCCGTAGCCGCGCTGGTCGGGCGCAATGGCGCGGAAGCCCGCCGCCGCCAGCCCGCGCAGCTGGTGCCGCCAGGAGTACCACAGCTCGGGGAAGCCGTGGCAGAAGAGCACCGGAAAGCCCGCCCCCGCCTCGGCGACGTGCATGGAGATGCCGTTGGTCTCGACCTGGCGGTGGGTGATCTGGGGCATCGGACTGCCGGCGCGCGGACTGAATAGCGCGATCGGTGACCAGGGGCCAGGTGGGCGGCGCGAATCGCTCGGGTTACCTGGTAGTGATGCAAGATCAGCTCAGCCACGGAGTCCTCCCGCCCGGTCCCCGCAACGGCTGCACGCCGGTCGTGTGCCCGCCCCCGCGCGCCCACCCGGCCACGCGCACACGCCCAACCCTCACGCGAACACCTCGAAGATCTCGCGCAGCGCCTCCATCTGGCCGCCGCGCACCGAGGAGGGCACCAGGATCGGCGTCCGTACCCCGGCGGCGATCCACGCGGCAACGCCGTCGCGGATCCGCGCCGGTGGGCCGAACAGGGTGACGTCGTTGAGCCAGCGGTCGCTCATCAGGCTCATCAGCTGATCGGTCTGCCGCTCGGCGAGGGCGCGCTGGATGGCGCGCATCTCGTCCTCGTACCCCGCTTCGATCCAGTAGAGCTGGTAGTTGGGGAGCTGGACGTAGCCGCGCAGGACACGGCGCATGACCGCCGCGCCTTCGGTGCGGTCGGTGCAGACGCAGGTGGGGATCATGTTGCCGACGAAGAAGCCGTCGCCGTGCGCGCGCGCCGGCAGCGCCTGCAGGGAGGCGGGCATGTGAGAGCGCGCCGCGTTGGCCCAGACCACCCCGTCGCCGAGCTCGCCGGCCAGCGCCACCATCTTGCGCCGCAGCGCCGCGAGCACGATCGGCGGCAGGGTGCCGACCCGCTCGGCGCCGGTGCGCAGGTCGGCGACGAAGCGGCGCACATCGGCGAGCGGTCGGCCGGTCTGTACGCCGAGCACCCGGTTCGCCCGCGCGTGGCTCACCCCGATGCCGAAGCGGAAGCGGCCGCCGCTGATCTCGTGGATGAACGCGGCGCTCTGCGCGAAGTCGTAGGGGTGGCGCGTGTAGATGTTCGCGATGCTGGTGCCGAACGGAATCGTGGCGGTCGTCAGCGCCAGCGCCTCGCACAGCGCCATCCCGTCGCCGAAGCTGGGGCAGTAGAGGCCGGTGAACCCGCGCCGTTCGATTTCCGCCGCCAGCTCGATGGTCGTGCGGCGCCGGCCCGGCACCGCGGCGAAGCTCAACGCGGGCAGTGACATGCGCGGTTCAGGTAGCAGGTCGGCGCCGCCGAGTGAAGGTTGCGGCCGTGTCGCGCCGGCCGGGGCAGGCAGTCAGGACGACAGCGCGTCGGCGATGCGGTCGCGCACGGTTTCCAGCAGGCGATCGCGATGGTCGTACGTCATCCCCGCCGTCGGGATCGGCTCGAGCACGACGATCTCCGCCTCGCCGGGGAGGATGGAGAGGTATTTCCCCTTCGGCATGATGCGGGTCGTGCCCTTGCACACCACCGGCACCACCGGGACGCCGAGGGTGATCGCCGCGACGAACGCCCCCTTCTTGAACGGCAGCAGCGCGCCATCGCTGCTGCGCGTGCCCTCGGGAAAGATGATGACCGAGAACCCGTCGAGCTTGAGCTGGTTCAGCCGTTCGATCGACGCGAGCGAGTCGCCGCGGTCGACCGGAATCATCCCCATCGTGCGCAGCACCGCGCCGAGGATGGGCTCGGCGAACATCTCGCGCTTGGCCGCGAAGCGATTGGTGCCCGGCAGGTACCCGAGCAGGGCGGCGATGTCGAAATGGCTCTGGTGGTTCGGGGTGAAGATGTACGGTCCGTCGCCGAGCCGCTCGAGGCCGCGCACGCGCACCCGCGCCCCGCACAGGCGGATCAGATTGCGCGCCTGCAGCTTGGCGAACCGCCAGGCGAGCGGCTTGCTCACCCGATAGAGCGCCAGGGCGATCGCCCCGGAGGTGAAGAGCATGCCGCGGAAGATGATGCGGTTGAGGTAGACACGGAAGCGCGTCGGCGGGGCGATCTCGGCGAGCAGCGCGGGACTCGACTCGGTCGGCGACATCGCCCGCACGCTACGCGCGGGGTGCCGGGCGCGCAAGCGGGGTCCTTGCACGCGCGTCGGCGCGAATGGTAGCGACGCTGCCGCAACGGGAGTGCTCCGTCGTGATCTCGCGCGCCGACCGTGCTGTCGTACCGCTGCTCATCGGCGGCGCTCTCCTCGCGCGGCTCGCGCTCGCGGCCGATGCCCCGTCGAGCGGCTTCCTCGAGCAGAGCCGCGGCGTCGACAACCCGGCGGATATCGACACCTGGCGACAGGGCGAGCAGCGCGGCGGCCTCGCGCCGTATCCGCCCGCCCCGCCCGGCGTGCCGAATCCCCCTGGCGGGTTGTTCCAGTTCGGCGGCGGCGGACGCACGTCCTTCGGCAGCCCCGACCTCGGCATGCCGTTCAACGAGTGGCGCGCCAAGATGGAGCAGCAGCGGCCGGCAGTCGACCGCGCGGCGCGGGCGGCGCTCGAGGCGCGCTTCCGCCTCGACTGCGCCACCGACCCGAGTGCGACGATGTCGCGCGGCAAGCCGCTGCCGGTCGGGCCGACCGCGCGCCTGCCCGCGCGCGTGGACAGTTGGGAAGCCTACGCGCGGCTCACGCCGGACCAGATCCGGGCCGCCAACACGTTCCCCTGGAAGCCCCTCGACCACCCGCTGCAGTCGACCGCCCACATGCTCTTTCCCGCCCAGTGGACGCGCGTGCATCCGGAGCACCAGCGTTTCGACGTCAGCTTCGACCTCCCGGACTGCTACCTGCCCGAGTTTCCGCCGGCGCTCTATCTGACCACGCATCCGGAGATGGGCGATGTCTCGCGCGGCGTCGAGATCACCTACGGCAACTATTTCGACATGTTCAACGGCATTCTGACGCCGGAGCAGCTCGACGGCTTGCGGCTGCTGGTCACGCCCTTCCAGACGACCTGGTTCAACGTCACCCACCACCGCGTCACAGCCGAGCCGTCGCAGGGCGTGGCCTGCTTCTCCTGCCACGTCAACGGGCATACCAACGGCGCGATCGAACTCGCGCCCGACTCACGGCCGAACTACGCCCGTCTGCGCGTCGACACGCCGACCATGCGCGGGAACTACGCCGAGCTCCTCTTCTCGTCGAAGCGCTCGATCCGGACCATGGATCACTTCGCCGAGGTCGAGGAGTACTTCGACGGCGACACCGCCATGCTGGCCGCGATCGGCGGGCGCGACCTGCAGAAGGCGCAGACCAACCACATGGGCGACCTCAACGGCATCATCGATTTTCCGCCGGCGCCGAAGCTCGACCCGATGAACCGCTTGATCCCCACCCGGGCGACGCCGCAGGAGCTGCACGGCGAGGCCCTGTTCGCCGGCAAGGCCCGGTGCGCGGCCTGCCACCCGCCGGTCTCGCAGTTCACCGACAACACCATGCACGATCTGCAGGTGGAGCGCTTCTACGTCGGCCGCCCCCAGGGTCCCATCAAGACGTTCCCGCTGCGCGGCATCAAGGACTCGCCGCCCTACTTCCACGACGGCCGCCTGCTCACCCTCGAGGACGCGGTCGTCTTCTTCGACGTGATTCTCGGTACCAACCTGACGGCGGACGAGAAGCACGACCTCGTCGCCTACCTGCGCGCGCTCTAGGCAGCGGTGCGGTCCGCGCCTCGTCGACCGAGCGCGCCCGCCCCCGCGTTGACTCGCGCCGCGCCGCCTGGCAGCGAGTGACCTCGTGCAGATCCTGCTCGTCTCGCCGACCCACCACAACCCCGACGGCACGCTCCACAAGACCACCCGCTACTGGACCAGCGGGGTGACGCTGCCGTACCTGAAGGCGCTGACCCCGCCCGGCCACGACGTGCGCATGGTCGACGAGCTGTTCGACGACGTCGATCTCGACTTCGACGGCGAGGTGGTGGGCATCACGGCCATGGGCCCGCAGATCCGGCGCGCCTTCGAGCTCGCCGACCACTTCCGCGCCCGCGGCCTCCGCGTCGTGCTCGGCGGTACCTGGGTCACCCTGACCGCGGAAGCGTCACTGCGCCACGCCGACGCGGTCGTCGCCGGCGAGGCCGAGACCGTCTGGCCCGAGGTGCTCGCCGATCTGGCCGCCGGCCGCAGCCGCGGCATCTATCGCGCCACCGGCTGGCACAGCCTGCGCAACCTGCCCAAGATCGACTACACCACGCTGCCGCTGCTCAAGTACGACGCGTTCCAGAAGAGCTGGCTCTACCGCATGTACTTCCACTGGCCGGTGGTGTTCTCGCGCGGCTGCCCGCACCCGTGCGAGTACTGCGCGGTTCAGACCTACTACCAGCGCGGCTTCCGCACCCGACCGGTCGACGAGGTGATCGACGACCTGCGGACCATCAAGGGGCTCGGCGCCAACCGGGTGCTGTTTCTCGACGACAACCCGATCGGACATCCGGAGGCCGCCAAAGAGCTCTTCCGCGCCATGATTCCGCTCCGTCTCAAGTGGGCGAGCCAGTGCACGATCAACATCGCGCGCGACGCCGAGCTGCTCGACCTGGCGGCGCGCAGCGGATGCGTCAGCCTCTCGATCGGTCTCGAGAGCATCAACCCGGAGAGTCTCGAGTCCGTCCGCAAGGGTTTCAACCAGGCGCCGCGCTTCGACCGCGATCTGGCCGCGATTCGCGCCAAGGGCATCCAGGTGATCGGGCTGCTGATGGTCGGCCTCGACGGCGATACCGTCGAGACGTTCCCGCGCTCGCTGCAGTTCCTGATCGACAACAAGGTGTCGTTCCTGAAGCTCTTCACGCCGTGCCCATACCCCGGCACGAAGTACTACGACGACATGCTGCAGGCCGATCGGATCCTGGTGCACGACTGGGGGCGCTACGACTACGGCAGCGCCCTGGTCCGGCCGGCACAGATGTCCATCGATCAGATGATGGACGGCTTCAAGTACGTGTACGAGGGGTTCTACTCGGCCGCCGCGATCGCCCGGCGTCTGTTTCCGCCGCCCGCCGGCAGCTATCTCGAGACGCTCGCGTACCTGGTCGCCAACCTCAAGGTGAACCGCTACCTGCGCGCCAACGAGAACGCCTGGGCGACGATCTCGTAGTGGGCGAGTCGCCCCGCCGCGCGTCGCCGGGTTCGTCAGGTCCAGCCCTGCAGCAGCGGCTCCTCGTCGCGCTCGACGATGCGGCGCAGCCGATCGAGCGTCGCACCGCGCACCTGCAGCTTGACGCGCGCGAACGCCCGCTTGGCCGCCAGGCTCTGCGCCTGACGCCGCGCCGTCTCGAGCACGACCTCGGCGTCCACGACCTCGTCGATCACCCCGGCCAGGAGCGGCGAGTCGGGCGGCGCGACCGCGCCGGTCAGCGTCAGCAGGCGGCACCGCTCCGGTGCCAGCTCCGCCTGGACGACCGCCAGCGGACCGGCCGGAAACGGGATGCCGGCCTCGACCTCGGTGAGGCCGAGCTTGAACGGACCGCGCGCCGCGATGCGCAGATCGCACGCCAGCACCAGCACCAGGCCGGCGCCGAGCGCATGACCGCTCACCGCCGCCACCACCGGTTTGCTCAACCCGTACAGCGTCGCCACCGTCCGATTGATGCCGCGCAGCATCGCCGCGCGCTGGCGGTGGTCGTAGGCCGGCACCTCGCGGGTGTCGACGCCGGCGCAGAACACCCCGGCGCCGCCGGTGACCACGAGTGCCGCGCATTGCGCGTCGTCGCGAGCCCGCTCGAGCGCGGCGCGCAGCTCGTCGACCAGCGTCAGGTTGACGGCGTTGACCGGCGGCCGCCGCAACGTGAGGACGCCGACGCCATTCGACATCGTCAGGTCGACGCTCATCGCGCCCCTACTCGGACGAGCCGTCCAGGTCGTTCAACGTCTGGCGGACACGAAACAGGGCGGCGTCCGGCGAGCCGGCGAAGCAGTTCCGGCTGACCGCGTCAGCCAAGCGCGCGTGCCGCGCCGTCAGCTCGGCGCTGAGCGCCGTGTCGGTACAGAGCAGATCGCCGGTGCCGGACATCAGGCGAACGAACGCCGTGCGCGCCTCCAGCGGCAGCTCGGGGTTGAGGATCTTGCGCGCCGTCCAGAAATACGACTCGGGGTCGGCGTGGTGGTCGTAGAAGAAGTAGAGAAAGCGCAGGTAGCGCTCGAAGGCGGCGCGGTAGCGGGCGTCGTAGCGCGCCAGCGCGGCGGCCGCATCGGTGCCGGGTGCGGCGTCGATCGACTCGAGCGTCTGCGCCGCCAGGTATCCGGACAGGCACGCCAGGTGGACGCCGGTCGAGAACACCGGGTCGATGAAGCACGCCGCGTCGCCGGCGAGCAGGTAGCCGGGGCCGTAGAAGCGGTCGCTGCAGTACGAGTAGTCGCGGATCACCCGCACCGGTCCGACGAAACGCGCCGCGCGCAGGCGGCGCGCCACCGGAGCACAGGCGGCGACGAGGCGGTGGTACAGCGCCGTCGCATCCCCAGCCGCCTCGCCGGCGAACCGCTTGGCGTCGATGACGGCGCCCACGCTGGTCGTTCCGTCGTGCAGGGGGATGAACCAGAACCAGCCGTTGGCGAATGCGGCGGAGAGGATGTTGCCGGCCAGCTCGCCGGCGAGCCGCTCGGCCTCCTCGTAGTAGCCGAACACCGCCAGGTTCTTGAAGAAGGGATCGAACCGGCGCAGCTGGTCGCGCCGGCCGAGCAGCGCTTGCTGGCCGCTGGCGTCGATCACCCACCGGGCCTCGGCGTCGACGGTCGCCCCGCCCGCCTCGATCGCGCGCACGCGCGTGCGCGCGCCGTCGAAGCGCAGCTCTTCGACGCGATGGGCCTCACGCACGTCGGCGCCGAGGCTGGCCGCGTGTTTCAGCAGCAGGTGGTCGAACTGCGCGCGCACCACCTGGTACGCATGCGGTCGCCCACCGGGATCGTCGCGAAAGAAGAAGCTCCACGGCTCGGCCTGCGCGCCCCAGATGAACGTCCCGCCCGGTTTGCGCAGGAAGCCGGCGCGTTCGATCGCCGGCAGGACGCCGAGCGCCTCCAGGATCGGCATCGTCGCCGACAGCAGCGACTCGCCGATGTGATAGCGCGGGAAGCGCTCGCGCTCGAACAACAGGACGCGCAGCCCGGCCTGCGCGAGGAACCCGGCGGCGACGCTGCCGGCCGGGCCACCGCCGATGACGATGACGTCGCTGGCCAGCACCCGATCGCTACTTCTTCTTATGGATGGAGCGCACGGGCGGCGGCGGCACCGGCGTCGGCTGCGCGATCACCTCGTTCTTGGTCGGCGCGTTGCCGATGATGGTGTCCACCAGGCCCTTGTCGTTGAAGGTGACAGTGTAGGTGACCCAGCGGTTGTACCAGTACGTCCAGGAGTTCAGATCGGTCGAGGCCGTGCGGTGCGTCGGCGGATAGCCGAGCGACATGATCACCTGCTCCTTGGTCATGCCGCGCTCGACGCGCCCGTCCTGGATCGCCGCCTGCGCCATCTTCGTGAAGGTGGCGAAGCGGATGTGCGGATCGGTGTCGACCAGGATCTTGGAGAAGAACTGCTGCGACGACTCCTGGTCGCGCCCGAACGAGTGGACGAGGGTGAGCACCGTCGAGCCCGCGTGGAACGTGATCGAGTCATTGGTCATCTTCTCGACGGTCGCCGGGCTGCCGAACGGCAAGGTCGAGCCGACGAAGTAGTTCGCGTCGTTGATCTCCGTCCCCTCGTAGTGAAGGTTGCAGCAGGTGTAGAGGGAGCGGGTCTGCCACTCGCGCAGCACCTCCGGAGAAACCGGCGGGTGACACGCCGCCAGCACCAGTCCCACGAATCCGATCGCGATCGCACGCCGCATCGCCGTCCTCCTTCTCGCTCCAGGCGGCGGTACCAAAGCGCGGGTGCCCGGGTCAATCGCCGTCCCCTTCCTTGACCCTCCAGCCTGGGCTGGCTATGGGCACGACACCACACCCGCCCGCTCGACACGCATGTCGTCACGCTCCTCAGTGGCGCTCGGCGGCCGCCTGATGCTCGGCGACGTCGATGACGTCGCACACCGCCGTACGCCGGCCGGCCTCGACCCCGCGGCACGGATCGCGATGGAGCGCTGCCACGCGTTCGTGCGCCGCCTCGCGGCCTCGCAGGCCGCCGTGTACGGTCTCACGACCGGCTGCGGGCCGCTGGCCGGCAACCGCATCGACGCGGCCCAGCGGGAGGCGTTCCAGCGCAACCTCGTGCGCAGCCATGCCGTCACCCTCGGCGCCCCGCACCCCACGGCGTTCGTGCGTGCGGCGCTGGTGGCGCGCGCCCAGGTCTTGGCGCTCGGATGCTCGGGGGTGGCGCCGGAAGCGGTCGAGCTGCTGATCGGCATGCTCAACGCCGGCATCCACCCGATCGTGCGCGACATCGGCGGCGTCGGCGCCAGCGGCGACCTGGTCGAGCTCGCGCAGATCGCGCTGGCGGCGATCGGCGAAGGCGAGGTGGAGGTCGACGGTCGCACCGTGCCCGCCGCCGAGGCGCTGCGCGCCGCCGCGTTGGCGCCGCTGATCCCCCGCCACCGCGAGGGCCTGGCGCTGATGAACGGCACCTCGTTCCACACCGGCGTCGCGGCGCTCCTGGTGGTACGCGCCCGCCGCGTCGCGGCCGCGGCGCAGGTGGCCGCCGCGATGCTGTTCGAGGCGCTCGGCGGTCACCGCGAGGCGCTCGACGCGGCGCTGCAAGCGGCGCGTCCGCACGCCGGGCAGCGCACCGCCGCCGAGCGGCTGGCAGGGCTGATTCGCGGCAGCCGGCTGGTGCGAGACGACGACTCGGCAGCGCGCCGGCAGGACCCGTACACGCTGCGCTGCATCGCGCAGGTGGTCGGCCCGGCCCTCGACGCGGTGGGGGCGGCCGCCGGCGTGGTCGAAATCGAGCTCAACGCCGTCAGCGACAATCCGCTCTTCCTGGCCGACGAGGGACGCGTGGTGCACGGCGGCAACTTCCACGGTCAACCGGTAGCGATGGCGCTCGATCACCTGAAGACGGGGCTGATCGAGATCGGGGTGATCGCCGAGCGCCGCATCGCACGCGTGCTCGATGCGACGTTGAGCGGCGGCCTGCCGCCGTTCCTCATCCGCGGCGACGCGGGTCCGCACAGCGGCTGCATGGGCCTGCAGTACTGTGCCACGACGCTGGCGGCGGAGAACGCGCAGCTCGCGGCGCCGGCGAGCGTGCGCTCCATCCCGACCAACGCGAACAATCAGGATGTCGTCAGCATGGGCATGCTCGCCGCCCGACACGCCGCGCGCGTGCTCGAGAACGTGCAGCGCCTGATCGCGATCGAGCTGCTCTGCGCCGCGCAAGCGCTCGAGCTGTGCGGCGTCGACCGCGCCGGCGCCGGCAGCCGCGCCGGCCACGCGCTGGTCCGCACGCAGAGCGCGCCGGTGCTGGAAGATCGGCCACTGGCCGCCGAGGTGGAGGCGGTGGCCGGACTGATCGACGCCGGGCGCTTTGCCGGTCTCGTCTGACCGGTGACGCTCGCCAGGCGCCGGCCGCCCGGGGCCGATGTGCGCCGGACGGCGCTACGCCTCCGCCCGGCCGCGGGCGGTCGGCAGGCGGTGGCGGCGCGACAGCCGCCCGATCACGTAGCGGCCTTCGGCGAACTTGCTCTGCACGTACACGCGCGCCGACGCCGCCAGGCGGGGGATGAAGCGCGGCTCGCTGGCCAGCAGGCGGACCAGCCCCAGGAGGACATCGCGCCGGCTGTAGAACGCCCGGTAGCAGTGGTCGAAATACGACTCGAGCACCTCGGCCGTCAGCCCGTTCGGAATGAAGACGAAGTTCATCGCGTTCATGCGCTCCCAATCCTCCGCGAACGTCCCCTGCTGATGGACGGTCGGGTAGGCGGGCGTGCCGGGGTAGGGGGTGAACTTGGTGATCTGGCAGATGTCGAGCTCGACGGTGCGCAGGAACGCAGCGGTCTCGGCGAGGCTGTCCAGGCCCTCGGTCGGGTGGCCGAGCATCAGGAAGCCGCGCGTGCGGATGCCGGCGGCGCGCGTCATGCGCAGGGTCTCGCGCATGCGCGGGATCCGCACCTCGTGCTTGACTACGTCGAGAATGCGCTGCGAGCCCGACTCGATCCCGTAGGCGATCTGCCAGCAGCCGGCGCGGCGCATGAGGCGCAGCGTCTCGGCGTCGAGCAGGTTGGGATGGCTGTTGCAGCTCCAGGTGAAGGTGAAGCCGTGGTCGAGGAAGGCGCGGCAGAGATCGACGACGCGCTGCTTGCGGACGGTGAACAGGTCGTCGACGAAGGTGATGTGCCGCACGCCCCGATCGACCAACATCTGGCAGAGGCCGACCACCGATTCGACGCTGTGCATGCGCCCCTTGCGGCCGGAGGTCGAACGGTCGCAGAAGGTGCACGAGAACGGGCAGCCGCGCGAGGTGATGAGCGTCGCCACCGGCGTGCGCGGATAGCTGAACAGCGAGGGTTGGAAGCGGTGCGGGAAGTCGGGCAGCAGGTCCCAGGCCGGCGGCGGTAGCGCGTCGAGGTCGTCGATGTACGGCGCGCGCGGGTTGGTGAGCACGCGCCGGTCACGCCGGAAGGCGAGCCCGGGGACGTCGTCGACCGGCGTCGCCGCCTCGAGGCGCGCCAGCAACTCGAACAACGAGACCTCGCCCTCGCCCACGATCCCGAAGTCGATGCTCGGGAACGCCGCCAGCGTGCGCTCCGGGATGGCGCTGACGTGCGCGCCGCCCAGCACCGTGACCACACCAGGCACCAGCGTCTTCACCCGCTCCGCGATACGGGCGGCGTTGTTCACCGAGATGGTCGTGGCGGACAGACCGAGGTAGTCGGGCTTCAGGGCGGCGATGCGCTGCGCGACTTCTTCGGACAACGTCCCGTGCGCCTTGGCGTCGACCAGGTGCACGCGGTAGCCGCGCGTACGCGCCACGGCCGCGAGCACCAACACGCCCATGCCGGGAATCGTCTCCTCGCCCTGGCGGACGCGATCGCGGCGGCGATCCCAGCACACGTACGGTGGCTCGCAGAAGACGATCGTGCGCGGCGCCGATCCGCCGCGTTCCGTCGACGCGAGCATGCCGCGACGCTATACCAGCACCGCGGCGCACGGCAACCGCGCCGCCGGTGCGACTTGACCAACGTCGGCTCGCCAGCTAACCGATCGGCGGCGCCCGCGGGCGCTGCAACAGTTCAGACAACGGGAGGACTGCATCATGCGTCGTCACACGCTCGTCGCAGCGCTTTGCCTGCTCGCGCTGGTTGCCGGCTGCTCGGCCAAGTCGGACAGCGCCCCCGCACCGGCCGCCGCCGCGAAACCGATTCCGGCGGACAGCCCGCTGGCCAAGATCAAGATCGGCATGACCGCGCAGGAAGTCTCCAACACCCTCGGCATGCCGACCAATCAAGTGTCGTACGCCTCGGGGAAGGCCTGGATTCCGTGGTACTACGGCGACGACGCGCGGCGCACGGAGTGGAGCTACAAGGGACTCGGGCGGGTCGTCTTCACCGGCGGCAACGTCTTCGGCGGCGGCGGCGGGCACGTCGAACGGGTCGACTACGACCCGAACGAAACCGGCGTCCGGACAAATTGAGGACGGGCGCGCCACGGCGCGCCCGCGTTCGCGTGACCGCCGATCTCGCCGGACATCCGGCCCGACTCGGCGCCTACCACACGAACGGGATCAACCGCTTCACGGTTCGGCAGTACTCGGCGTACGGCGCGCCGAGCTGCGCGTTGAGCCGTCGCTCCTCCTGATCGGCTCGCACCGCCAGGACGACGAAGCACCCGGCGAGCGTGCAGAGCAGGATCGGCCGCCCCGCGACGATCACCGGCACCGCGGCGATCACCAGATAGCCGAGGTAGAGCGGATGGCGCACGAGGCCGAAGGCCCCGTGGCGCTGCAACTCGCGCGGCGGCTCGTCGGGCAGTCGGGTGACGCGCAGCGGGCCGATCTGGGCCCGTCCCCAGAACCAGAAGGCCACGCCGGCGGCACCGAGCGCCGCCCCGACAGCCGCCAGCCACGGCGACGGGTCGGCGAAGCTCAGCAGGACGCAGCCCAGGGTGACGTGCGCGGCGATGATTGCCGGGCCGCCCCGTACCCAGCGCCGCTCCGCGCCCGAGTAGTAGGGGAGCGCGTCCCGCATTTCCTCGGGGCGAAACACGTAGAGCGGGATCCAGCTGAGGCCGACCGCGAGCGCCAGCGCGGGCCCGAGCATCACACGCCCGCCCGCTGCGCGGCGGGGCGGAGGCGCGCCAGAGAGATGCCCCGGTACGACAGCACCGCAAGGCCGAGAACCAGCAGCAGCGTCTGATGCAGGCGCACGATGACCCCGACCACGAACCCGAGGTCGGGGCGGCCGGCCACCGCGCCGACCACCGCCACCTGCACCGCCTCGAGCGCGCCGAGCCCTGCCGGCAGGGGCGCGGCGTTCGCCAGGCCGCCGCCGAGCAGCACCAACACCAACGTCGGCAGATCGAGTGCAATCCCGAACGCCGCCAGCAGCGCGTGGTACTGCACGATCGTCAGCGCCTCGATGAGCAGCGAGCTCAACGCACCGAGCAGGAAAGCGCGCGGGTGCTCGTGGAAGAAGCGGGCGAGATGGTCCTCGACGTGGCGCACGCCGTCCATCCAGGTCGCCAGGCGCGGCACCAAGGCGCGGGCGCGCGCGCCGTAGAGAGCCGCAAACGGCCGCCCGCCGCCGCGCAGCCGCACCAAGAGCGCGGCCAGCGCCACGAGCAGGAGCAGCGTCGCTGCAGCCAGACCGACCGGCGTGCGATCCGTCCATGTCGCGCCCCGCACGGCGCAGAACACCGCCACGTAGACCAGCACCGCCACGAGGTTGCCGAACAGCTCGAGCAAGCGGTCGATGGCAACGCCGGCGGTCGCCTGCACCGTCGACGTGCCGCCGCCGCGCACCAGCGCCACCCGCACCGGCTCGCCGGCGAGCTTCGCCGATGGCACCAGCGAGCCAACCGCATCGCCGGCAAGGCGCGCCGCCGTGAGCCGTCCGAGCGGCGGCGCGGCGCCGAGCGCCGTGGCGACCAACCGCCAGCGCAGCGCGTATCCGAGCACGACCAGCGCGGTGAGCAGCGCGTAGACAGCCAGCCCGCGCGCCGAGGCGTGTGCGAGTGTCCGCGCCGCCTGGTCGAGGCCGAACCAGTACGCGAGCACCGCGAGCACGAGCAAGGGGAGGATGAGCTTGCGCACGTCACGCCGATCCGTCAGGCGACCCGTCCACCTGGGGGAATGCCTCCGGGATGGTCACGAACTGGCGCGTGCGCAGCAGCCCGTCCAGCCGCTCGGCCAATCGGGCACGGCCGAGCCGCAGCAGCCAACGTCCGCGCCCAGGGCCGGTGGGTGAGTCGGGGTCGATCTCCCACGGGTGAAGGTAGAAGACGCCGGCGCCCACATCGCGCTCGAAGCGCGCAAGCGAACGGGTCAGCAGGCCGGGCGGGATCAGACGCAACCCGGCGCCGCTAGCCGCCGGCAGGTGCCAGAAGTGCAGCAGCTGCACGACGGCGACCGGCACCTCCCAGAGCCCGTTGTCGTGCCGGTACGGCGATCGCGGGCAGACCAACTCCAGGCCGGGCAGGCGATCGATGGCGAGGATGCTCGAATCGTAGTGGAGCCCGAGCTCGCCGAGCAGCTCGATCGGCCAGCGCACGCCGGCCTTGATGGCGAAGTACGGGGCGCGGAAGCCGCGCACCGGCATTCCCAACATGTCCTGCAGGGTGGCCAGCGATCGCGCGACATCGTCGCGGAACTCGCGCCACAGCCGTTCGGACAGGTGGCGGTGCGCATACCCGTGGCTGCCGACCTCGTGCCCGGCGGCCGCGACGCGCCGCACCAACTGCGGGAAGCGCACCGCCACCTCGCCGAGGAAGAAGAACGTCGCCCGCGCTCCGCTGGCGGCGAGCAGCTCCAGCAGCCGTTCGGTGTTCGCCTCGACCCGTTCGGGCGCCGCGGCGCGCGGGCCGCCGCCGTCGTGGTACCAGTCCTCGACGTCGACGCTCAACGCGTGTCGAATCGGATCCCGCGCGGCGGACATGCGTGGCGAAGATAGGGGCCAGGGCCGGCGCGGTTCAAGCCATGGCGACCGTGGGTGGTGTCTGAGTTTCACAGAGGTTCCGTAGGCCCTCCGTGGCCTCTGTGCCCTCTGTGGTGAATTTCATCCGACCGCAGCTCCCCACCACCCGCGTTGACCGCCGCGATTGGGCTGCGATAGACGAGCCTGCATGGACTTCCAGCTCGATCCTGCCGACGTGCAGGGGCGCTTGGCGCGCGCCCGGACGCGCGCGGCGACGCCGGCGCTCGACGCGGCGATCGAGCGGGCGAGGACCGGAGACGGACTCGACCCCGACGACATGGCGATGCTCTGGAGCGCAGCCCAGCTGGGCACCGACGACGTGTACGCGATCGCCCGGTCTGCGCGCCGGGCGCGTCCGGTACGCCTGGAGACCTTCTCGCCGCTCTACATGACCAACACCTGCGACGCCGAGTGCCGGATGTGCGGCATGCGCCGCGACAACGACGCGCTGGTGCGGCAGACCGCCGACCTCGACACCGTCGACGACCAGCTCCGCACCCTGCGCCGGCGCGGCATGCAGGCCGTCGCGCTGTTGACCGGCGAGTACCAGACGGCGCGGCGCGGCTGGGCCCTGGCGTTCGTCAACCGGGCGCTGCGCCGCACCCAGGGGCTCGGCTTCCAGCATGTGCTGCTCAACGTCGGGGCGATCGACGCGGAGGAGTTCGACACGCTGCTCGACGGCATGCCGCGCCGCGCCGACGGCGCGCTGGCGCCCAAGCTGACGATGTGCACCTTCCAGGAGACGTACTCGCGCGCCCACTACGCCAAGTTCATGGGGGTCAGCGCGGACAACCCGCGCGCCGACTACGACCGCCGTCTGTCCAACTTCGACCGCAGCTACCGCGCCGGCCTGCGGGTCGCCAACCCCGGCATCCTCGTCGGGCTCAACCCCGACCTCGGCTTCGAGCTCATCGCCCTCGCCTTGCACGCGCGCCATCTCCTCGCGCGCGGCATGGAGGTCTATCTGTCGGTGCCGCGCCTGCGCCAGATCGCCGGACGCCACACCGAGCGCGGAGCGGACGACGCGGCCTTCGTCCGACTCGTGTCGGTCCTCTCGCTCGGGCTGCCCACCGCCAAGATCGTCCTCACGACCCGCGAGCCGGCGCACATCCAACGGACCTTGGTCCCGATCACCACCGTGCTCTCGGCGGGATCTGCGGCGGTCGCGCCGTACACCCACACCGGGGCGCGATTCCCGCTCGAGACCAGCCAGTTCGAAGTCATCGACCAGCGCCCGTTCGAGCAGATCCTCGCCGAATGGAGCAGCCCGGCGGGCATCGAAAACTTCGAGCCCGGCGTGGCGGTGTGACGGCTCAGCCCGGCGTTCCCCAGTCCGCCGTCTCCCAGCCGCGCTGTCGCGCGACGCGCCGCAGCCGGGGATCGGGGTGCACGGCGACGGGCCGGCCGACCGCTTCGAGCATCGGCAGATCGGAGATCGAATCGGTGTAGAAGACCGCGTCGGTGAAGCCGAGCCCGAGCCGCTCGACGTAGCGGGCCGCGATCTGCCGCTTGCCGGCGCCGAAGCAGAGCGGTTCGACGGCGCGGCCCGTGTAGTTTCCGGCGGCGTCGACCTCGAAGCGGTTGCAGAGAAAGTCGTCCAGCCCGAGATCCGCGCAGACCAGCTCGGAGACGTAGTTCGAGGACGAGGTCAGCAACACCAAGCGATCGCCGGCGGCGCGGTGCGCGCCGATCGTCGCCCGTGCGCCCGGGCGATAGAGGGGCCGGATCAGCACCTCATAGAAGCGCTGCGCCCGCTCGCGCAGCTCGGCCTCGGGCTGGCCGGCAATGACGGCGACGCTGCGCCGGATCACCTCGGCGAGGTCCGCCGCACCGAGATTGTAGCGCACGACGTAGCCGAGCGCGCGCAGCGCCTGCCACCGCGTCACCCGCCCGGCCTGTAGCTCGAACTGGATCCACAGCGTCGCCGAATTGCGGCTGATCAGGGTCTTGTCGAGATCGAAGAAGGCGACGCGCATGGCGGGGCGGCGCCCAGACAACCACAGGCGCACCGCGATGGCCACCGCGCCTTGACGATCCGGAGCCGAGCGGGCATCGGTGCGGGCCAGGATGGGCGAGCCCGAGTACAGCAGCGGACCGCTGGTGCCCGCGCGCGCCGCCGAGCGCGCGGGGCGCACGCGGACGGTGCCACCCGCCGTGTGGGAGACCTGGCCGGATGAGCAGCTGCTCGACCTGCGGCTGTGCGATCTCGGCCTGCACATTCGCGGCAGCGAGCTCGTGCTGCGCATCCGCCAACTGCGCCGCGAGCTGTACGCCCGGGGCATCCGCCAGTTCCGTCCGCACTTCTGGCTGTCCGACGACTGGTACACGCCCGACGGGGTCGGCGGGGTGGCGATCCCCTTCTACATGGCGCATCCGCGCCTGGTGCGGCTGGAGTTCGCCCAGATGCTCGAGGTCGAGGGCGGCACCCCCGAGTGGTGCATGCGCATCCTCCGGCACGAGACCGGCCACGCGCTCGACAACGCCTACGGCCTGCGTCACCGCAAGCGGCGCCAGAAGCTCTTCGGGCTCTCGTCGAAGCAGTACCCCGAGTACTACACGCCCCGCCCCTACAGCCGCAGCTACGTACAGCACCTCGAGCCCTGGTACGCGCAGAGCCATCCGGACGAGGACTTCGCCGAAACCTTCGCGGTGCTGCTGACGCCCGACTCGCGCTGGCGCGAGCGCTACCACGACTGGCCGGCGCGCAAGAAGCTCGAGTACGTCGACGCGCTGCTGCGCGAGATCGGCTCGGTGCCGCCGCGCATCACCACCCGCCGCACGGTCGAGCCGCTGGCGCGCCTGCGCAAGACCCTGCGCGAGCACTACGAGGACAAGGTCCAGCGCTACGGCATCGGCTACCCGAACGTGTACGACCGCGACCTGCGCCGGCTCTTCTCCGACGCGCCGGAGTTTCGCGGCAACGCGTCGGCGGCGCAGTTCATCCGCCGCGTGCGCAAGGACGTGCGCGTGCGCGTGGCGCAATGGACCGGCGAGTATCAGTACACCATCAACCAGGTGATCGACGAGGTCGCCAAGCGCTGCCGCGAGCTCAATCTCCGCCTGGCCGTCGCCGAGGAGGCGGCGCGGCTCGACTTCACCGTGTTCATCGCCGTGCAGACGATGCACTACCTGCACAGCGGCCAACACCGGGTGTGGCTGTGAAGACGCTGCGCATCCTCGCCCTGATGCACGAGGACCTGGTGCCGCCCGCTGAGGTCTCGGGCCACGACGTCGCCATGGCCGACTGGAAGATGGAGTTCGACGTCACCTCCACGCTGAAGGCCCTCGGCCACGAGGTGCATCCCCTCGGGATCGGCGGGGACCTGGGCGTGATCCGCAAGGCGATCGACGAGTCGCGCCCGCACATCGTGCTCAACCTGCTCGAGCACTTCCACGGCGTGCCGGTGTTCGACCAGAACGTGGTCAGCTACCTCGAGCTGCTGCGCATTCCGTACACCGGCTGCAACCCGCGCGGGCTCATGTTGGCGCGCGACAAGGGCCTCTCGAAGAAGCTCCTCGCCTACCACCGCATCCCGGTGCCGGAGTTCGCCGTCTACCCGATCGGGCGCCGCAAGATCCGGCGGCCCAAGCGGCTGCAGTTCCCGCTCATCGTCAAGTCGCTGACACGCGAGGCGTCCACCGGCATCTCGCAGGCCTCGGTGGTCGAAGACGACGAGAAGCTCGCCGAGCGGGTGCGCTTCATGCACGAGACGTTCGGCACCGACTGCATCGTCGAGCGCTACGTCGAGGGGCGCGAGCTGTACGTCGGGGTGATCGGCAACGAGCGCCTGCAGGTCCTGCCGGTGTGGGAGCTGTTGTTCACCAAGATGCCCGACCAGCTCTGGCACATTGCAACCGACCGGGTGAAGTGGAGCCGCGGGTACCAGGAGAAGCGCGGCATCAAGACCGACGCGGCCAAGAATCTGCCCGAGGGAGCCGCCGAGCACATCCAGCACCTCTGCCGGCGCATCTACCGCACGCTCGATCTGAGCGGCTACGCCCGCATCGATCTGCGCCTCGATGCGCAGGGGAAGGCCTACGTCTTGGAGGCCAACCCGAACCCGCAGCTGGCCTATGGGGAGGATTTCGCCGAGTCCGCCGAACGCGACGGTATCCCGTATCGGGAGCTGATCCAGCGCATCGTCAACCTCGGTCTGCGCTGGCGGCCGGACCGGGCGTCGTGATGCACCCGTTATCCGTTGTCCGTTTTCCGTTGTCCGTTGCCCGCTCGTCCGAGAGAGGAGGGCATGGCAGACGGACAACGGACAACGGATAACGGACAGCGACCCAAGGGGGATCCAAATGGACGGCCTAGCCGAGCAACTCAACGCGCTCACCCGGCGGGTGCAAGCACTGGAAGACGAGCTGGCGATCCATCGCGTCATCGTGCGCTATGGGCTCGCCGTCGACACCGGCGACGCCGACCGCACGGTGGCGGTGTTCACCCCCGACGGAGTCTACGACACCGATGTGCGGCTCATGGCCGGGCGGGCCGCGGTCGCCGACATGGTGCGCAGCACCCGCCATCAGGACATGGTCGGGCACTGCGCCCACCAGATCGGTCCGGCCGTCGTCCGGGTCGACGGCGACCGCGCGGTCGCGCTCGGCTACTCGCGCGTCTACCTGCAATCGGCCGACGGCATCGGTGTCTACCGCGTCAGCACCAATCGCTGGGAGCTCGAGCGGCGCGACGGCGCGTGGTTGATCGCGCGGCGCCTGACGCGGTTGCTCGGCCACCGCGAAGCGACGGCGATCTTCGCCGGCGGCTTGCCCGACGTCTGAGGCCGGCTGCCGTTTGAGGCCGGGGCGACCCGCGTCCGTCCGCGCGCGGCCGCGGGCCGGAGTTGACAAGTCGTCGCGGGCCAATAGGGTCGCGCCCATGGCCGACCCGATCGCGCGGTTTCGTCGCTGGTTCGCCCAGGCGCAAGCGGCGGGCATCGAACAACCCGAGGCCATGGCGGTGGCGACCGTGGACGGATCGGCGCGGCCGGCGGTGCGCATGGTCCTGCTCAAGCAGGTCGATCGCGACGGCTTCGTCTTCTACACCAACGCCAGGAGCCGCAAGGGCCGCGAGCTGGCGGCCACCCCGCGGGCGGCGCTCGTCTTCCATTGGGGCCGGCTCGGCAAGCAGGTTCGCGTCGAAGGGCGCACGCGAGAGGTGTCGGCGGCAGAGGCCGACGCATACTGGGCCTCGCGACCGCGCGCCAGCCAACTGGCGGCGCTGGCGTCCGAGCAAAGCGCCCCCCTCGCCACGCGCGCCCAGTTGTTGGCGACGTGGCGGGCGCTGGCGCGCCGCTACCGCGGCGCGCCGGTCCCGCGCCCGGCGCACTGGACCGGCTATCGCGTCATCCCCGACGCCATCGAGTTCTGGACGCACCGCGACCATCGGCTCCACGACCGCGAGCTCTTCACCCGGGCGCGGCGCGGATGGCGGCAGACGCGGCTGCAGCCCTGACGCGACGAGCGTGGTCCGTCAGCCGGTGCCGGCGGCCAGGGTCACGCACTCGGCCGGCGAGGTGAGCGGCAGGCGGATGGTGAAGGTCGACCCACTGCCGACCGCGCTCGCCACCGCGACCGTCCCGCCGTGGCCGTCGACGACCGACTTGACGATGAACAAGCCGAGGCCGCTGCCCTCGACAGCGCTGCTGTCGCGGCCGCGCTTGTACTTCTCGAAGATCAGCGCCAACTCGTCGGGCGGGATACCGGCTCCGGTGTCGCTGACCGTGATGACCAGCCCGTTCGCATCGACGGCGAGGCCGAGCTCGACCGTCCCGCCGCTCGGCGTGAACTTGATCGCGTTGCTCACCAGGTTGGTGAGCGCGCGCTCCATGTACGCGGGATCGGCGGACACGTGCGGCAGGCTCGGTTCGGCGTCCAGGCGCAGGGTCACGCCGCGCGCCGAGGCGAGCGCATCCTGACGCCCGATCACCTCTTGCGCCAGCACGGGGAAGCACACGGGCCGGCGGTCGAGCTGCAGGGTCCCGCCTTCGATGCGGCCCAGCTCGACGAAGTTGCACACCAGGTTGAGGGTGCTGGCGGCGTTGTCCTTGATGCGCTGCAGCAGCAGGCGAACGCCCGGGCTGACGTGCGGCTCGTCGGCGATCATGTCGGCGTAGTTGAAGATGATGTGCAGCGGATTGCGGATGTCGTGGCTCAGCATGGAGCGGAACAGATTGCGCTCGCGCACCAGGCGCTGGCGTTCCTGATTGCGGCGGATGACGTGCGGCAGCTCGGAGAGATGGGAGAGATCGGGCCGCTTGACGACGTAGTCCCAGGCGCCGCGGCGGATGGCGTCGACCGCCACGGTGAGATCGTCGACCCCGGTGACGACGATCACCGCGGTCTCTTCGCTGCGGGCGACGATCTGCTCGAGCACCTCCAGGCCGGGCAGGTCGGGCAGTCCGAGATCGAGCAACACGACGAGATCGCTGCTGCTCTGCACGGCGGCGAGGCACCCGCCGCCCGTGTCTTCGCGAAGCACCTCGAAGCCCTGGCGGCGCAACGCGCGCTCGGTGAGCCGCGCTTGCCCGTCGTCGTCCTCGACCACCAGGATGGTCGGCGTGTTGACCGATCCCGGCATCGTCTCAACACGCTTCGGGCAACTCGACGATCTCGAGGAACATACCCAGCCGCTGTAGCTTTTCGCCCAGCGAGACGATGTTCACCGGTTTGGCCACGTAGCCGCTGGCGCCGGCGCAGTAGCAGCGATCGATCTCGGACTGGTTGTCGGTGGACGTCAACATGATCACCGGCAGGCAGCGCAGGTGCTCGTCGCCCTTGATGCGCTCGAGCACTTCGATCCCGTCCATGCGCGGCATGTTGATGTCGAGCAGCACCAGCCGGGGACGGCCGTAGCGGCTGCGATCGGCAAAGGCCCCTTCGTTGCGCAGGTACTCGAGCGCCTCCATGCCGTCGTGCACGCGGTCGATCGGGTTGGCCAGGTTAACCTTCCGCAAGTTGCGCTCGATCAGCCGCGCATGGCCGTCGTCGTCCTCAACCAAGAGAATCTTGATAGCTTCCCGTTCCACGTTCATCCTCCCATTCTTCGGCCGCCTCGCACCCGGGCAGCGTGAACCAGAACGTGCTGCCCTGGCCGAGCGCCGAGTCGACCCAGATCCGGCCACCGTGCTTCTCGAGAATCTTCTTCACCGCCGTCAGCCCCATCCCGTCGCCGGGCACCGCGTGGCCGCCGACCCGACTGAACAGACGAAAGATCTTGCCCTGATCCTCCGGCCGGATGCCGATGCCGGTATCGCGCACGAAGAAGTGCGGCGTCCCGTTCCCGGGCGCGCAGCCGACGTGAATCGACGCATCGCCGGTCGGCGGCATGTATTTGACCGCGTTGTCGATCAGGTTGCCGAACACGCGGGTGATGCGCACCGCGTCGCCGGTCACCGCTGGCAGGGGGTCCACCCGCACCGCGATGCCGCGCTCGCCGATCTTGAAGCGGAGGCTGTCGAGGATCTGATCGACCAGACGCTTGAGATCGACCGACTCGGCCACGTTCGGCCGGCTGTCGATGCGCGACAGCTCGAGCAGCCCTTGGACGAAGAAGTCCATCTTGTCGACGCTGCGCACGATGAAGCCGAGCGACTCCTCGATCTCGTTCTTCAGCTCCGGCCAGGTCGCCGGCCGTGCATCGACGTCGGTGGCCAGCGCCTCGTCGAGCGCCGCGATGCTCTCCTGCAGGGCGCGCGAGAACCCTTCCAGGTTGATCAGCGGCGCGCGCAAGTCGTGCGAGACGACGTAGAGGAAATCGTTGAGCTCGGCGTTCTTCGCCTGCAGCTGAGCGGTCCGTTCCTCGAGCTGGTGGGCGCGGTCGCTGGCCATGCGGGTCGCATCGGCGGCCTGGCGCGCCAGCGTCCAGGCCTCTTCACGCGAATTCGTCAGATCGCGGCTGAACAGCCAGAACAGGCTCATCGGCACGGCGAGGCCGAGCGTCGCCGACACGATCAGCGCGACCGCCGCGAGGACATGCGGCATCTCGATCTGCGGCAGGACGGGGATGACGTGCAGGAGCGTCCCGACGAACGCCCCGCCGGCCAGGATGGCGCCCCACCAGAGCCACTCGCGGCCCTCGATGACCAGCGCCGCCAGGCCGACCGCCACCGCGAAGGTCACCACGCCAGCCCCTTCGGCGTTGCGGATCAACGCGAAGTTCAGCGCCGCGGCGAAGGCCAGCGCGGAGACGTCGGTGTAGGTCGCGCGCCGGAGCTGGCCATGGCGGCAGCGGTAGAAGGCGTGCCAGCCGGCGTAGGCGAGGATGAGCGCCTGGGCGGTCACCCCGAGCACCGCCCAGCGGGCAGCGGTCTCGCCGTGGCCCAACGCGGCACGCCCATGGACGGCGATCCACGCCGCAGCCCACATGACACCGCAAACGCCCAGCGCAAGCGAATAGCGCTCGACCACCCGCAGCCGTTGGGCGCGCAGCGTGGCGTCGACCGCACTCTTCGCCGGAACCGTGGGGCGCGCATCGGCCCCGGAGGCGAGACGGCTCGGCCCCGCCATGTGCTCCAGTGTGCTGATCGCCTGGCTGCCCATGGACTCGCCCTACGTCGCGGAGAACAGCACGCGGCATGCCATGCGGGACGGGGGAAACGAGGCACTCGGAATACGGCCAGGGGCGCGTGGTGTAGTCAAAAGTCTGGCGCGCAAGTGCCACGAAACGGCAGTGCCCAAAGCGCCCTTTTTGAGCGCCTCCGTGAGCGCGTTGCGGCACCTCCCGGCGCCGACACGGGACGCCGGGACCCCTCGGACCGGCGCCGCGGCTCAGCCGCTCACTGGGGCAAGGGAACGTGCACCAGCTCGACCTGCGGCGCGTAGGGGCGAAACTCCTCCAGGGTCTGGAGCTTGTATTCGCGGTCGTAGCAGATGCGGGTGATGCCGGTGTTGATCAGCACTTTGAAGCAGTGGATGCACGGGGTGTGGGTGATGTAGATCGCGGCGTCGCGGATCGCGGCCCCGTTCTTGGCCGCCTGGGCGATGGCGTTGATCTCGGCATGGATGGTGCGGAAACAGTTCTCCTCCCACTCGAGCGTGGGCGTCTGCGAGCGGTAGACGAGGCAGCCGACGTCGAGGCAGTGCGGCAGGCCGGCGGGGGCGCCGTTGTACCCGGTGGCCAGGATGTTGCGGTCGCGCACGATCACGGCGCCGACCTTGGCGCGCAGGCAGGTCGAGCGCTCGGCGACCTGGCGCGTGATGGTCATGAAGTACTCGTCCCAGGACGGGCGGCGGCTCGCGCTCATGTCGGGATGACCCAGATGTCGCGCGGCGCCGGGCGCGCCGGTACGCTGACCGGCACGGCGTGTTCGTCGCGCGGAATCGGCGGCAATGGCTCGGAGAAATAGACGGGCTCGGGCATGAAGGTGGCGACGAAGACCACCAGCGTCGCCACCGCGGCCCACCGGCGGCGCGGATCGAGGGGCGTTTCGCTGTCGAGCAAACGCGGGTGGCGCAGCCCGAGGAACGACAGCAGCACGGCCCAGACCAGCCAGGTGGCCGCACCGCCGACGCCGAGCACGATGAGACTCACCAACGTCCCGCGCGAGATCCAGCGATGCCAGCGCGGACCGAAGGCGGCATAGACGACGTGCCCGCCGTCGAGCTGGCCGACTGGCAGGAGGTTCAGCGCGGTCACCAGCAACCCGACCCACCCGGCCAGGGCGATCGGATGCAACACGATGGTGACGTTGTCGCCGGTCGTGCCGAGCACCAACCAGGTGAGCCCCTTGAAGAGCAGCGAGTCGCCGAGGAAGAGCCCGGCTTCGCCGCCCGGTCCCGCCGGACGGACCTCCGACAGACTGAGGCCCAGCATGAGCGCCGGCACCGCGACCAGCATCCCGGCCCAGGGACCGGCCGCGCCGATGTCGAACAGCGCGCGGCGGTCGCGCGGCAAGCTGCGCATGCGGATGAATGCCCCGAGCGTGCCGATGAAGAAGATCATCGGCGGCGCCGGAATGAAGAACGGCAGCGTCGCGTCGACGCGGTGCGCGCGGGCGAGGAAATAGTGCCCGCATTCGTGGAACAGCAGGATGCTCATGATGGCGATGGCGTACGGGAACCCGATGAGGAGCTGCCCGGGCGAGGCCAGCACGTCGACGCCCTGATGCAGCGCGCTCGCCATCGCGGTGGTCAGAAACGTCGCCGCGAACAGCGCGACGTGGACGCCGGGCCCGCGGCGCCGCCCGACCGCCACCGGGGCAGGACGGAAATCGCGGTAGAGCTCGTCGGGATAGGGGCGCGTGGGCAGTGGGACCGGCTCCGTCACCGCGTCACCCGCCCGCGACCGTGACGCGCGTGGCCACGCCCGCCTGCAGCTGCGCTGCCGCATTGGCGTCGCGCACCGCCAGCTCGAGCATGCCCCAGCTTCCGATCAGCGCGACGGGCGCGCCCGTGGCGACCGCACTGTACGTGGGCGCGAACGGCAACACCGTCATTTCGCCGATCCTAACGGAAAGGGTTGGCATACGAAAGCTGGCCAGCGCGCTGGCGGGAATGTTGGTGATCAGGTTGCCGAAGCGATCGACGTAGACGACCTCGCCGTGCACCGCGCCGGACTCGACGACAGGCTCCGGCAGGTCGAGCGGCTGCAGCCCGCTGAGCGAGCCACCGAACGCCTCGGGCGCCGTGCCGGCGGCGACGTGCGCGGCCACCGGCGCGAAGACGTCGCGCCCGTGAAACGTCTGGCTCACCGGGCGGCGGAAGAAGGCGTCGCGCTCGAGGCGGTGGACGGCGCGCACACCGAGCGCCGCGGCGCTCGGTGCCAGCAGGCCGTTGTCCGGTCCGACCAGGTAGGCGCGCTCGGTCACCACCAGCACCCCGGCGCGCGCGCTGCCGACGCCGGGATCGACGACGGCCAGGTGCACGGTCCGGTCGGGAAAGTACTCGACCGCGCTGCGCAACAGCAGCGCCCCCAGGCGCACGGCTTGCGGTGGGACGGCGTGGGTGAGGTCGATCAGACGCGCGGAGGGACAGACGCCCAGCGCAACGCCTTTCATGATGCCGACGTACGCGTCGCGGGTGCCGAAGTCGGTCAGCAGGGTGATGATCGCGCTGGTCCGCATCGAAGCGCCCACACCGAGCGGCGCGGCTCAGTTCGGTTTGGTCGCCGGTGTCCCGAGAGCCTGGTGCAGCACCTGGAGCGTGTCGTCGTTGTCCCAGTCCTCGGCGATGGCGAGCGCGGTCTGGCCATCGGCGTTCTTCGCGTTCGGATCCGCCCCGTTCGCGAGCAGCACGGCGACGGTGCTGGCCTGGTCGTCATCGGCGGCGAGCATCAACGCCGTCCAGCCGTCCGAGCGCGCCGCGTTGATGTTCGCACCCCGCGCCAGCAGCTTCGCGGCGGCCATCGCTTCTCCCTTGCTGGCCGCCGCCATCAAGGGCGTCCAGCCTTCGGCGCTGCTCGCGTTCACGTTCGCGCCGCCATCGAGCAACGCCTCGACCACCGGGACATGCCCGTTCACGGCGGCGGTCATCAGCGCCGTGAAGCCGCCCTTGTCGCTCGCGTTCGGGTTGGCGCCCTTGGCGAGCAGCAGCTTGACGACGTCGACGTGGCCGTTGCCGGCGGCGCGGATCAATGCCGTGAGCCCGGCCTCGTCGGTCGCTTCGACCGTAGCGCCGTGATCGAGCAACGCCGCGACGGCTTCGCTGTGCCCGTCCGACGCCGCGGCCATGAGCGGCGTCCAGCCCTTGGGGCTCTTGTAGTTCGTGTCGGCGCCCGCCTGCGCCAGGCGGCTCACGATCAGGGCGTCGCCGTTCTCCGCTGCGCGCAGCAATGCCGTCGCGCCGAACGGATCGGCGTGCTTCACGTCGGCGCCCTTTGCCACCAGCAGCTCGACGGCGGCGCGCTGCCCGCGGTGCGCGGCGAACATCAGCGCCGTCCAGCCCTGTGCGTTGACCGCGTTCACGTCCGCGCCCGCCGCCAGCAGGCGCGACAGGTCGTCGACGTCACCGCGCTTCGCCGCTTCGAAGAGCGGCGGGTCGGCGGGCACCTCGCTCGCCGCGGCTGCCGCCGCGGCCGCCGGTGTCCCGCCGACCGTCTGTGTCCCGGCGGGCCGGTCGGCCTCGCCGCGGCAGGCCGCGCACGCAACCCAAACGACAATGGCAAAGTTGCGTGCAAGGGCGGTCGACATCAGCGGGTTGATTCTCAAGTGGCTGAAATACTGAGAGTTACGCTCGGTTCCATCGGGCGCGCATCAGCCCGAATGCGGACCTTACCCGCTCACATCACGTAACCGCAAGCCAGAAACCTTCGACCCAGCAGAAGCGGTCCAGATTGCGATGCGCCGAACTGGGGATTGAGTCCGTGGACACTCGGGAAAATCTGCGCTGGCCCGGGAGAGTATTTACTTGACTTAGGGTAATTCCCTATGCGACTGTCGCTCTACGGCCCGCCGGGGGGCTATCCGAGCTTCGCAACCAACAAACTTTTCCACAGAGGGGGACAATCGTATGAAGCGGACAGTGTTCATCGTTCTCGGCGTCATGGCGATCGGCGGGGTCGCGAACGCAGCCTCCGACACGTATCAGTGCTGGAAGGCCAAGGATCTCAAGACACCGCAGTTCACGCAGACCACCGTCAGTGTGGCCGATGCGTTCAGCGCATCGACAAGCACAGACCTGAAGAAGCCGTTCCTGCTCTGTGCGACCTCGTCGATCAACGGGGCCACGAACAGCAACCCGAACGGCCGGCTGAGCTGCTACAAGGCCAAGGGCGCCAAGCTCGCCGCAGCGCAGGCTGCCGTGGTAACCGATCAGTTTGGGAACCCGAACATCAAGGTTTCGTTCCAGAAGGTGTTCGTCGAGTGCGTGCCGGCCGTCTCGCTGCCGTAAGCAGCTGGTGATCGGGTAGCTCAGCAACTCTGCGTCGTACGAGGGGAAGAGGCGAAAGCCTCTTCCCCTTTTTTTTGCCTGCTGAACCATCGGGGATTGCGCGCGGCTGGCGCCGGGCGATCAGGGACAGAACTTCGCGGCGAGGTCGGTGTTCGCGGTGTCGTCATCGGGGTCGATCTCGATGACGAGACTGCCCGGCGGAGCCCCTTCGACGCCGTCCGCCTCGACGGCGTGCCCGGTGATCTGGCCGATCTTGTGTTGCGCCTCCAGGGCGATCGCGAGGTTATCGCGCGTCGATTTATCACTGGGATCGAGCTTCAGTGCCTTGCAGTAACGCTGAACCGCCTCGTCGAGAAGCCCGACCTGGTGGTACGCCACCCCCGCGTTGGTCTGGGGACGGACTTTCGCGGGCGACTTCTCTGCCGCGTCGAGCCAGAGGGTGACAGGGGTGAGCCAGATGACGTTGCGCGCGAACGCGAGCGCGACCAGCGCGGCGGCGGCGATCCCACCAACCCCCATGGCCACGCGCCGCCAGCGGGCGACCGCCGCCGCGAAGAGCGCGCCGGCGCCGACCGCCACACCGGCCATCGGCAGATACATGCGATGCTCCACCATCACGTCGTCGATCGGGACGAAGCTCGATTCCACGCTCAGCGTGACGAACACCCAGAGGATGGCGAAGGCGGCAAGCGGCCGCCCGCGAATCTGGGAAAGGCCGACGCCGACGAGCCCGAGGATCGCCACGGCCCCTGCCACCACCGGCGGCGTCAGCGCGTGCGCGATCGGCACGTCGTGGTCCACGTTCAAGCCCCATGGAAGCGCGACCAGCCGGAAGTAGCGCGGCAACACCGTCG
>Ga0335069_10001064_pt1 | contig 44311 bp, 18 predicted proteins | sample Lox_Sample_11_FD_206714 | JGI IMG/M metagenome (GOLD analysis project Ga0335069, IMG submission 206714) | Soil microbial communities from Loxahatchee National Wildlife Refuge, Florida, United States - Lox_Sample_1.1 | ecosystem: Environmental > Terrestrial > Soil > Wetlands | place: USA...
GGATCTCCGCCGTGCAGCAAAGGATCGGCGCATCGCGGTTGACCGAGGCGTCGCCGGTGCTCAGGCCGACATTGTCGGCGCCGAACTCGCGGCAGAGGCCGAGCCACTTCTCGTTGACCAGCGCCTTCATCGGGCAGGTGTAAATGGAGCGCTTGCCCTGCGCGATGGCTTTGAAGTGCACCGCGGCGGCGACCAGCGATTTGCCGGAGCCGGTAGGCGTGTTAAGGATGACGTTCTTGTCCTCGAACAGCTCCAGGATTGCGGTCTCCTGCGCCGGGTAAAGCCGCAGGTGTTTGCTCTCCGTGTATTCGAGGAAGCGCCCGAGCAGAAGGTCGTTGGCGGGACGCTCCTGACGCGGGAGCAGGTCGTACAGGGTCGTCAAAGGGAAGGCCTTCTCAGGCGGAAGAACGCATTCGAGCTGGTGATTGGCGTCTGTGCCTGGAAACTGCCGTTGGACAGCACGTAAGGGCCGGCGACTGTCTGCCACACGCCATTCGCGGGCAGGGCGGCCGTGGTCTCGACATTAAAGCCGGGGTAACTGCTGGCCCAGTTTAGCACGTTTGCCCCTCCGGTAAGGCGTAAGCCCAGCCGCGGCGGGACGGAAGGCGTGCTGACGTACACCAGCCGATAAAACGCGCCTGGCCCCGAAAGTTCATACTGATAGCTTCCGTCGCTAAGGAGATAGGGCCCCCCTAACAGCGCCCAAGTAGCCGTTTGGGAAAGGTTGGTCCCGGAGAGCAGAACGAAGCCGGCGCTGTTGGTGGCCGGCCAGCTTAACCATGCATTCGTGCCGTCGCGAATAACGGAGACCGCTGGCCCCGGCGGCGCATACTCAGCCATCCCAAACAGCTCCATGTCGAAGCTGAGGAAGGGCAGCGAGGGTGAAACTTTATGGACTTCGACGGCCAGCGTATTGTTTCCCGGAGGCAGATAAAGCACCGCTATGTTGGTCTGGTAGTAGGCATGAACCGCGTCGGGGCCGGTCACAGCGAGGGCGCGGTCCATGTAGGAAAGGGGCTGAGTGCTGGGCAAGTTGGTCCGGAATACCTCATGCCCGTTCAGCCAGACGGCTGCCCCGTCGGCGCGGTTCAGGCGAAAGTTGAGATTGGTGTAGTGCACCGTCGAGGGCACCACGAAACTGCGCCGGAAGTAAGTCGTAATGTATTTGTTAGTGCTGACAGCGCCGTAGCCCACGGTAGTCACAAGCCCGGGCTCGCCGTAGCCGAGGCGTCCCAAACCGTGGCTCCAACCCGAGTCGTCGTAGTCCGGCATCGCCCAGTTGGTCCCGAGGTTCAGGCCCTGGTCCGAGTATTTCCAATCCGAACAGGCCGGAATGAAGTAAGTGACAACGCGGTCGGGACGCGTTGTCAGCGCCGCGATGCGCGACAGGAATTCCTGGGCGATGGCGTTCAAGCCCGAGGTGTTGGGGTGCAGATGGTCGCCCAGAAACCCGGTGGCTGGGTCCACCGCCGAGTATATGTCTGCAACGAAGACGTTTTGCCCCAATGCCCGCCGCGCGTTGACCATCATCTGCACCGCCGTGTTAAAGATCGGAACATTGGTGGCGTAGTTCAGGTAGGGAGGCGAGCCGACATTCGCCGCTCGTATGGTCGTGACGCGTGTCACCATGATATTGGCCGAGGGCGCCACTGCGAAGATGCTATCCAGCAGGGTCGGCAGGTCATTGGTCGCAACGTGGTAGGGGTCGCGCCCGCGCCCCATATCGTTCACACCGATGTAGACCAGCATCAGGTCAGGGATGGCGTTGGTCAGGGCATCCAGAGCGGTCTTCTGGAGGTAGGTGTCCGGCCCGGCGTAATCATGCACCTGGGAGGTCATCAAGCCCGGAGCGGCAACCACGGCGCCGCAAATGCCTTCGTGCCTCACTTTCGTGAAGGTGGTCGAAGGCGTGGAGCTGTAGCGGCCAACAAAGGTGAAGGGATAGCCGTTGGTCTCCAGCAACGGCTGGAGGTATTGCCGCCACGCCCCGTTGATCGAGCAGTCGTCAGTGATGGAGTCCCCGACGGCCATCACCTTGAGCGGGTTGGCGGTGCTGTGGTTAGTAAGGACAATATCCCCGCGAACCGGACAGCAGAAGCATAGCGCTGCTACGAGCTGCAGGCGGCGCACGCTTGGCGGGCTTGGGCAAGTGGGTGCCGCGCGGGTAGTTCGAGGGCGCGCGAAACTGGGAAGGAATGGCGCCAAGTGGATCTTACTGAAGCGACCGGGCCTGCACATGGCATTGGATATTGCCAGAGTTGCCCCTGGCTGGAAAGCCCGCACTGGCTTTGCCCGGGAACCCTCCTCAGGCCGCGCCGGGCTTGCGCGCCACGACGATGCTGCTCATCGCCTCATCCGCACGGGGAACCTCGGCCTTCACGAAGCCGGCGCTGGCGAGGTCTTCTCGCAATTCCGCGAACGTGAATGTCCCGCCGCCTTGAGTGGCCACAAGCATGTTCACGGCAAAAAGCGCGCCGGCTACCGGCTGCGTCCGGTTCTCCTCCATCAGAATGTCGCGGATGGCGATGCGTCCCCCTGGCACTAGCGCCCGGAACACCTTGGCGAAGAGAGCTCGGTTCTGCTTGCGCGAGTTCTGGTGAACAATGGCGCTGACCCAGGCAAGGTCCGCGCCCGCCGGCAAGGCGTTCTTGAGAAAGTCGCCGCTGACCAACGCCACGCGTTCCAGCAACCCTGCCGCAGAAAGGCGTCGCCGTGCCAGGGGAATGACTGACGGCAGGTCGAACAGCGTCGCCCGCGCCGGCGGGCAGGCGCGCAGGAAGGCGATGGTCCACGTGCCCGAAGCGCCGCCGATATCAAGCAGGTGCTTAAAGCGGAGCGGGCGAATGGCCTCGATCACTCCGTCGGCCTGGGGCGCCGACACGTTGTGCATCGCCCCGATGAACGATTCTTCGTCCCCACGCTCGCCCCGCACGCTCGGGAACCGGCGCGCCGGCAGGCCGGTCTTAACGACGTGTGCCAACTGCGCCCAGCGCCGGAGACAGTTGGCCTGGTGCTGGGCCATGGCGAGCACCGTCTGCGGGCTGTCGGGCGCCAGCAGGTCGGCGAGCCCGGCCGGCAGGGCGTAATGGCCGTCAGTTTTGGTTAAGAGCCGCAGCGCCGTCAGCGCATCCAGAAGGATCGTCAGGCCGCGCAGGTCGCAGCGAATCCGGCGGGCGAGTGCCTCCGCGCTCAGAGGATGGGGAGCCAAAGACCCGAACAGGTCAAGGTCGGCCGCGGCGGCGAGCACCGCGGCAGCTTGGTAGCTGCGCCCCATTTGCAGAATGTCCTCCGCCGTCCAGTCGTGCCGTGCTTTCGTTTGCATGCGCCCTTTGCCTGCTGCAGTTGGTCGAGCCATCGAACAAGAGTGGCGCAGGCGAGGCGCAGCGGTCAACCCGTTCGTTGCGGGTCTGCTGGCCGAGGCGGCTTCGCCAGCTTTCCCGTTGCATGGGGTAGAGGAGTCCTTTACCGTGCGCACCACAGCGACACCTGACTTGGTATGAGCGTTCTGATCGTCGGTTCGACAGCCCTGGACTCCATCAAGACCCCCAAGGCGGAAAACCCGCGGCTGCTGGGCGGCTCGGCTAGCCACGCCGCCGTCGCCGCCAGCTTCTTCAGCCCCGTCAACCTCGTCGGCATAGTCGGCCATGACTTTCCCCGGCGCTACCTCCAGCTCTACAGCCGGCATGGAATTGATTTGGCAGGCCTGCAGGTGGTGCAGGGCAAGACCTTCCACTGGTCCGGCGAATACGAGGCGAACATGAACAACCGTCGCACCCTGCTGACGGAGTTGGGCGTGTTCGAGCACTTTACCCCGACGCTGCCCGAGGCTTACAAACACGCGCCCTTCGTCCTCCTGGCGAACATCGCGCCCGGCCTCCAGCTCCACGTGCTCAAGCAGATGCGCCGCCCGCGCTTTGTCGCCGCCGACACCATGGACCTCTGGCTCAATGTCGCGTTGCCGGACTTGCTGCGACTGATCAAGAGGCTGGATGCGTTCGTCCTCAACGACAGCGAGGCGCACCAGCTTACGGAAGAGGATAACCTGCCGGGCGCGCTCCACAAGATTCACCGCATGGGGCCGAGATACGTCATCATCAAGAAAGGCTCGCACGGCTCGGTTCTGTCCGGTCCGCGCGGGCTGTTCCTTTGTCCGGCTTACCCGCTGCGCAGGGTAGTGGATCCCACGGGTGCCGGCGACTCGTTCGCAGGCGCGATGATGGGCTACCTGGCGGCCGCGAACGGGCCCGTGGAGCGGCACATCCGGCGCGCGATCATTTATGGCACGGTGGTGGCGTCGTTCTGCTGCGAGGGGTTCGGCCTCAAGTGCACCGACCGGCTCACGCGCCAGCGCATCGAGAACCGCGTAGCGGAGCTGGAAGCCCTGACGCGGTTCTGACCAACAAGACGTGTTGCTTGAACTTCGCGCCTCAGAATTCGACCCTCAGCAACCGCGGCTTCGCCTCGTTGTTGAAGTGAACCCAGAGCAGCCGGTCTTCCTGGGAGTAGCGTAAGCTCCCCAATGGCTGCCCGGCGAGTGTGACGGAATGCGGCTTGGCTGGCACGCGCAGGAGCAGGACGGCTGGAGTGTTCGCCACGCCCTCGACCGCGAAGGAGAGAGTTCGTGATCCTGGTGGCGGCTCGTCCCAGCGCCGCTGTTTGGCGTCCATGAGATCAGCGGCGCTCTGCCGAGCCGCCGCTACGATGGGAACGCACTTGCAGGCGGAGGCTAGGAGTTGGCGGCTGCCTCGCACCGCGTCCAGGTCTAGCAGGAAGAAGCGCGAGCCGGGGTCCAAGGTACTGGAGTGCTGGACGCGCAGCTCGGGGTCGAAGAGGTTCACCCAATGGCCCTGTAGGGTCTTGGGTGCTCCGGCAACTGATTCGTCCAGCCCAGCGGCCAGCACATACGGGCCGCGGCGCAGCAGCAGGTAATTTGTCTCCCGCCATTTGAGGCGTGCCCGGGCCGTCGCCTGCTTCACAGCCGCCGTCAGCCGCGCATCCCCTTCGGCGCTAGCCGCCAGGGTGGCCGGATTCTCGCGCAGCCAGATGACGCCGCCCTTACTGGCGTATCCGCCGACGTCAGTCGGCGCTGTATTGGTGGTCGGGAGAATGCGCCGACTGCCGTCGGCGGCTACCAACTGGTCGAACAGGTCCTCGCGCGGCGTGCGGTAATGCCGCCCGTCGCTGTTCCACCATTCGCGGACCGCGTTGTAGGGGTCGGTGTCGTCATCGCAGACCACCAGCACACCGCCGCGCCGGACCCAGGCGGCCAGCGCCGGGTGCACCTCCGGCGAAAGCGGCTTCATTCCATGATAGCTCAGCAGCAGGACGCGGAAGCCGTCCAGGTAGCCCGGCAACGTCACGTTCTCCAACTGCACCGGCGTTACAGGCATGCCGCGCTTCAGCAACGGCAGCGCCAGGCCGTAGAAATGGCTGAAATTCGGATCGCTGGGCATGGGCTCCCCGCGCTCGAACATCAGGGAGTCGCTGACGATGACGCCGATCCCGGTGGTGCCGCAATCCCACTGGATGCGGCGCTGCTGCATGTCGTTGAGCGCGTTGATGACCGTCTGCAGCTCCGTCGCGTAGGCCGGCGGCATCGCCTCGCGCTCCGCCGGACCCTCCGACTTGGGATAGCGTCCGCCGAAGACGCGCTCCGGCCAGGGCGCCACCTCGAAGCGCCACACCTCGGACTGGAGCAGCGAGGCGACCATCGTGGATTCCCAGTTGCGGCGGTAGTCGGCCCAATCGTGGCCCGGGTTGTCCTCGACCGGGTCGTTAAGGAACCAGACGCGGCGACCGGTGGCATGCACGAGATTCATCATGGCGCCGTATTCTAGGAAGGCAGTCTCGAAGGTGCGCTCGCGGAGCTGGCCCCGGAAGAGGTTCGGCGTGCGGGCAGTGCCGGTCCATACCTGGGCAATGTAGCCGTCGCAACCGTTCAGGCGCGCCAGACTGGATTCGGGGCTGACGATGCGCCAGTGGGCGTAGTTGGGGAGGCTGTGGCTGGCCACGTAACACCGCACGTGCCGGCCCGTGCGGCGGTTATAGTCCTGCACGTAATCGAACACCTGCTGTAGCGCGCGCCGGTAGAGGTAATACTTTAGCTTGGAGGCGCGCCACTGGGCATCCACCGAGCCATGCGGCGGCTGCCACTCCTCGTGGTAGTAATCGCGCCACTCGCGTTTGAAGCCGGCGGAGTAGCCGCCCCGCACCCAGAACTCGGGTTCCTCCAGGTGAATGGCCTCGGCTCCAGCGTCCAACGCTCGCTGGACGCCCTCGCTCAGGTATTTGCCGTAGTTCGTGCCTGGGCACATGTAATACACGTCGCCGCCGTGGCTGATCTTCTCGCCCGCCGCGTCGGTTTGGGCCTCGTCCTCGTGGTTGATGCCGTCGAAGCGACCGTAGAGATAGTCTTGGTAGGCGCCCCAGGCGACGCCGCTCATGACGTGGACGCGATAGCCGTGATCGCGCCAGGTCTGCATGCGCTGCGGGAGGGTCGAGTTCAGGCCGTAGGCGATCGCGACGTCCGAGCCCAGGTCGGCTACCTCGCTCCAAGGCTTGCCCGTTTGGAAGCAGGTGCGTTCGAGCGCCTGGCCCGGGTCAACCGGAAGGGCGGTCGGCATTTCGGCCATCAGCCCGGCCGCGGCCAGCAGGAAACTGAGCATCTCTATGGCAGCGGCTTGCGAAGGCGAAAGAACTGCTGAGGGCCGGTGGTTGTGGGGACCGACAGCCCGAACCAGCCGTTGCTAAGCGGATAGGAGCCGGCGACGGTCTGCCAGGCACCGGCGGGCGGAAGCCCGGTGCAGGTCTCGAGGTTGAAGCCGGCGAAGTTGTCCGGCCAGGAGAGGGCCAAGGCATTGGACTCCAGCACACTGCCCAGCCTCGGGCCGATGGCAGGCACGCCGACGTATTGCAGTCTGTAGAAGCTGGCTGGCTGCGACTGAATCAGCGGCTCGCGATAGCTGTACAAGCCGCCATTGAGCACGTAGGGGCCGCCCAGAGGTAACCAGGCGGCAGACTGGGAGAGATTGGTCCCGGACAGCAGGATGAAGCCGGCGTTGTTGGTGGCCGGCCAGCGCACGCTGAAATCCGCCCCGTTGCGCGAGGCGGCCAGCCGCGGCGGAAACTCCCCGGCTCCAAACAGCTCCAGGTCAAAACTGAGGCTCGCCAAGGCGGGAGAAAACTTGTGGAGTTCGACCGCCACGACGTTGGTGCCGGGAGGAAGGTTGGCAATCGGGACGTTGGCCGGATAATAGGTGCACAAGGGGTCGCCGAGCAGGGAGGTGGTCGCGTGGGTCAGGTAAGAGATCGGCCCCGAGGGCAGGTTGGTGCGGAGAATCTCCCGGCCATTGAGCCACACGACGGCGCCGTCAACCCGGTTGAGCCGCAGGGTGAGATTCGTGTAAAGCACATTGCGGGGTGCGACAAAGGCGCGGCGGAAATACGTGGTGATGTACTTGTTGGCTGAGTTGGTGCCGAAACTGACGGTAGTGACGACGCCGGGGGTGTTATAGCCCAGCCGGGCGGGGCCCTGCGCCCAGCCGGAATCGTCGTACTGCGGCTGGACCCAGTTGGTGCCCAGGTCCAGGCCCTGGTCCGAGTATTTCCAGTTCGAGCCCCCGGCAATGAAGGGCGTGATCACCCGGTCGGTCCGCACCGTAATCGCGGCAATGCGAAAGAGCCACTCGTTGGCCATGGCGCTCAGGCCGGTGGTGTTGGGATGCGTGCCGTCACTCTTCATCATGCTCGGGCTAGCGACCGCGGAGAAGAGGTCCGCCACAAACACATTCTGCCCTTGGGCGCGGCGCGCGTTGACCAGCGACTGAAGGGCCGCGCCGTAGATGGGCATGTTGGTGCCGTAGGTGGAATAGGGAGGCGAAAGGATCGAGGCGTACGAAATGCTCGTCGGCTTGCCGACAATGATGTTAGCCGCCGGGTTCGTCGCGAAGATCATGTCCAGTAGCGCGGCCATATCGTTCGTTGCCACAAAATAAGGGTTGCGGCCGCGGCCCATGTCGTTGACGCCCATGTCAATCAGGAACAGGTCGGGCGTGACGTTGGTCAGGGCGTCCGCCAAGGTCAGCAGCGTGTAGTTGGACGCCGCGACGTAACCATGAGCGGGGGACAGGCCTGGAGAAGCGATGACCGCCCCGTCCATCCCTTCGTGCCGCGTCAGGGTAAAGGTTGGGGTGGTGCTGGAGATCCAGCGGCCCAGGTTGGTGTACGTGTATCCGTTGGTCTGGAGTAGCGGCTGCAGGTAGGACCGCCAGGCACCGTTAATCGAGCTGTCATCAGTGATCGAGTCGCCCGAGGCCATCACCTTGAGCGGATGGGAGGCGGTGTAATTGGTGAGCACCAGGTCCGCCCGCGCCTCTGTGCCGGCCAGCGCCCAGATCAGGCCCAGCCAGAGATACGGGCGAAAACGCGGACGGCGAAGGTGACATGTCGAAATCAGAGGGTATTCTCCGGGCATGCTAAGTTCCCAAGGCACGGACCTTATGATGTTGGACACACCCGACACTACGCCCGCATAAAGGCGGCTGGAAGAGCAAAAGGGCGGGCCGGCCCGGTTTCTTCGCCGTTAGTGAAATAGCAGCCTAGGTGACGAGGCTCTGATCAACGCGGAAGCCGAGTGCGGAATGACTAGAATGAGTAGTTAGAGCCTCATTACCTCGGCTGCTACAAGCGGCCTTGCGCGCCGCGCCCGGTGCGCCCCGGCCACTTCATCTGCCCACCACCGGCTGCCCTGCCGCCGAAATCACTTCCGTGCCATCGCCCAGCACATACTTCTTCGACTTGAAGAGGAACGTCTGACCGTTAACCTCGTCCGTATATTCGGCGAGCGGCTCACCTGCACCGGTTTGGCGCAGCTTGTTCAGCTCGGCCCAATCCGCGTCGGTCAGACTCACCTTCTGGCCCTGTGGCTCGCCATCGGCGCGGGTCACCACCGTCCCATCTGCCAACTGGTAGGCGTGGGCCAGCGCGGCCCCGGTCTCCGCCGTCAGGGTTAAGGCTTCCAGCGCCATTTGCAGCTCCGATGTTGCATTCTGCAGGTATAATGATCCAGCCGCCAAAAGGTTGCATCGCCAAGCCCGGAAAGGGGTCAGCTCCGCACATCAACGACGGCAAACCACCGCCCGGCTTTGAATCAGCGGCCGAACGTGTTCCGCGAGGAGGCGATCCCCGCCACGTCCAGGTAGTCTCCCGGGTCGCCGGAGCGGCAAGGGCTAAACCACAGCCGAGTCACCAACCCCGCGTAGTTTGTGCAGCCGGCAAGGTCCACCTCGTAGATGTGGAACCGCCTGTCCGGCAGCAGGGGCCACCGGGTGCTTCGGGCCAAGTCGAAGCCGCAGGCACCGTTGGTTTGCCAGCCGAGTTGCGCGACGTTGCGCCCGTTGGGATGCGACATCCTCAGCGCGGCCCGGATGTAAAGCCGGGGCACGGCGGCAGCGGCAAAGGCGGTGGGCGGCGAGCACATCAGCGGATTCGTGCAGTTGAGGCTGACGCGAAGGCGTTTGCCGCGAAGCGGCCAGCCGGAATCGGTCGTGTTCAGGTAAGACCAGTGCTGCCGGTCGGTGGCGAATCGCCAATTGCAGCCGGGCCGGTACGGCTGCGCATAGACCCAGTCCCTGATCTGCCGCACCGTGCCGAGAATGAGGTGGTACGACCAGCTATAGACGATATTCGTGTCCAGCACCTCCTCCTGGAAGGGCGCGATATAGCCCGTTTGATCGTCCCGCGGGCCGCCGCGGCCCGGCTCACCGTGGAATCCGCCGAGGAAGGCTGTTACCCCGGGGTGATATACCCCCAGGCCCCAGTCATTGGTGTCCACTAGCGCCGCCCAGCTTTCGGTGGCACGCCAATAGGTCCAGTGGGGCGGCCCCTGGGCGGGCAAATTCGTCAGCGGCGCGCCGGTGAACGGCTCCCACCCCGCGTAACTAAACAGGCGGCAGAGTGTGCCGACAGTGTAAGCCGCCGGCAGCTCCTGGTTCGCCGCCTGGAACTGCCGCGCCGTGTCCGTCCGGGCATTCACCAGCCGGTTGCTGACAACCGCCACCTGGCCGGTGAGCGAAATCCACGACTCGAACGTGCATTGGCCCGGCACATTGTCGAGCGCCCACTGCATGGGCCGGCATTTCACGTAAAGCGTGCGCGCGTCGTTGTAATGGGCGAGCACCGTCGAGCCATGGCCGTACGAGTCGCCCGACTGGATCGGGTTCCATGGCCAGTTGGACCACTGCGGGTTGACGCAATTGAAAGGATTGTAAGGCCGCGGGCCCGCGTAATAGGACTGCTGAATCTGCCGGCCCAGGTCGTGGTTGTTGACGACGTTGTTCGTCGTGCCGGAGACCGACAGCCAGGTGATGGAGCCGCCTTCGGCCAGATCCACGCCCACCCTGATCATGCCGTTATCGAGGAAGCTCTCCGCGGCAAACGCCAAGCGCAGTCCGGCAAGCAGGGAGAGTGAAGCCACACTTTTCTTTAACGAGGTTGACGCACGTGGCATAGCCCTGGCTAGCAGCGCGAGCCATCGGTGTCAATGCTACCTGGATGATCGCCGCCCAGCCGAGACGTCCATTGTCCGCCACCCCGCCGTGCAGCAAGGCAACCAGCTCACGGTGAGCGGGATCGGCTCCAGCGGGCAGGATCGCGCCCGGGCTGGATGTGACCTGGCAGCCGGTGGATCCGTCGGGCACGCTGCCGGTCGGGGCCTATATGCAAGAGCAACTCATCGGCACGGCCAATGGGGTCCCCAACACCGGCTGGGCACCATTACTATGACCAAGCAGTGTGCCGTTTGCAACGGGACCAACTATCTCATCTCGGCCGACTTCTCGGCCATTGTGGCGACCACGTACACCGTGCAGGCTTACCTTAAAGGACAGCTTGTCGGGCAGGCAACCAACCAACCCGGGGTGGCCCTGGCCACCTGCAATTACGCCCTCAACTGGAGGAACGCTGCTCCGCTCCCTCGGCGCGGACTGGCAGAACTCCGGTCTGGACAGCAGCCGGAATTCCTGTTCCAAGAAGCCCGGTATGGCGAGCAACCGCAGCGCGGCCGTGCCCGGAGTCCAGGCTGTCCCGGCAGCCAATGGGCAGACCTATCGCGGGCCGTTCGCGATCATGACCATCCTCTTCTTCATGTGGGGGTTCATGACCGTATTCAACGACATCCTCATCCCGCGCTTCAAGTCGGCCTTCGCACTGAACTACTTCCAGGCCATGCTCGTGCAGTTTGCCTACTTCGGGGCTTATTTCACCGGCGCGTTGGCCTACTTCCTCATCTCGGCTTTCACCGGCGATCCCATCGCGCGCGTGGGCTACAAGAACGGCGTGGTGTTGGGCCTGCTCATCGCGGCGGCGGGCAGCGCGCTGTTCTGGCCGGCCGCGAGCGCCCACGCCTACCCCCTGTTCCTGCTCGGGCTGTTCGTCCTCGGCATTGGGCTGGCGGTGCTGCAGATCGCAGCCAATCCCTACGTCACCATCCTGGGACCGGAGCGCACTGCCTCCAGCCGCCTGAACCTGGCGCAGGGGTTCAACTCCGTGGGCACCACCACCGGCCCGCTCATCGGCGGCTACCTCATCTTCAAGTACTTCGCCCGGACGGGGGTGCATGGGGCCGAGTCGGTCAAGGTGCCTTACCTGTGGTTCTGTATCATCTTCCTCCTGCTGGCGGTAGTGTTTTGGTTCATTCATCTGCCCCACGTGGGCGAGGGCAAGATCGAGCGCGGCGTCGGCGCGCTCAGGTATCCGCATGTCGTGTTAGGCATGGTGGCCATCTTCATGTATGTCGGCGGCGAGATCTCGGTAGGCAGCGCGATCATCAACTTCCTCGGCCAGCCCGGCGTCGCGGGCCTGCCGGAACTGGAGGCCAGCAAGTACGTGTCGCTGTACTGGGGCGGCATGCTCATCGGGCGGTTCATGGGTGCCGTCGAGCTGAGTGACATGCAATCCCGCAATAAGCAGTTTTGCCTGGCGGCGTTCCCGCTGGCCGGCTTCCTCGTACTCTGGGCGCTGCGCGGCTGGGCGGTGGTGCAGATGTACCTGCCGTTCCTGGTGCTGTGCTGGCTGCTGTTCCAGTTGGGGAAGTCCCTCGCCGGCCGCACGCTGATGCTGTTCTCGGCGATGGTCGTCGCGCTGCTGGCCACCGCCATCATTGCCGGCGGCAAGCTGGCCATGTGGTGCATCGTGGGCGTGGGTTTGTTCACGTCCCTTGGCTGGTCCAACACCTTCTCCCTGGCGATTGAAGGCGTAGGCATCTACAAGAGCCAGGCCTCTTCGCTGCTGGTCATGGCGATTGTCGGCGGGGCCGTTTTGCCGCCCCTCCTGGGCCGCGTCGCGGATCTGACCCACAATCTCCAGATCGCCTTTGTGGTCCCGCTGGTGGCTTATGCCTATGTCGCCTTCTATGGCTGGAAAGGACATCGACTGGGCAGGGAACGACGTGCCGGACGCGCAGGCCGGGGGCGAAACGCCGAGCAGGTAGCCGCTCATGAGAGATCATCCACCTCCGACGGCGCTTGATACCGGCAGCCGCCCGCCTCGGCTCCTCGCAAGGGGCAGATGGAATTTGGAGAGGAAGCGTTTGCTCCCGCCATCGAGGCGCCAGGCAAAGAAGGCGGCAGTTCCGGCGCCCCTGCATCGGGCGAAGAGCCCGCCGGGGCGGAAGATTCACCTGAGGAATCTGTCCCTGAGCCGGATTTCGGATTCCTTCGACCCGTGTTTCACCCCTATTTCCCTGAATGGCAGACTGTCTATGCCCGCCCCAGCAGTGCGGCCCGGTCAGGCACCAACATTTTCAAGGTCGCCCTCACCGGGTGGCGCGCCCCGGCTGCCGGCATCTGGCGCCGGCTGGCCGTGCCGCCCGACGTCTCCCTGGACTGGCTGGCAGGAGCGATCCTCGACGCGTTCGAGTTCGACAGCGATCACCTGTACGACTTCCAGTACCGGGATCAGCGCGGCCGGCGTCGCGTCTATAACCATCCTTACAGCGAGGAGGGGCCGTGGACGCCCGAGATTGCCGTCGGGGAAACCGAGCTGGCGGTTAAGGATGCCATGCGGTTCACCTTCGACTATGGGGACAATTGGCAGTTCGACGTGCGGCTGGAGAGGATTGAGGACGGTGTCTGTCGGCTGAAAAACCCCAAAGTGATTGAGTCCGCCGGCAAGGCGCCGGAACAGTACCCGCAGTACGAGGAGTGAGTCAGGCCGGGCCTGGCTTCGGGCCGCCAGAGCCCCGGAGCGCAGTTGTTTCACGCACCCCAGCGTCGGCGCCGCGTACAAAAGTAGCAGCCGAGGTCACGCAGCTCTGATTTGGCACCACAAACCGCCAAATTCAGAGCCTCGTTACCTCGGCTGCTGGTTCTTGAACCGCTTTGACCCCCAGCCGTAGCGCGTCAACTGCCCCCGGCACGGCTCCAGCTCCTCCGGAGTCCCTCCATTACCCCTCCCATACCCCTCCACACCCACACCGTAGGTTCAATTTCAACCTCCGGTGTGGGTGTGGAGGGGTATAGGAGGGGTAATGGAGAGCATGCGGCGGGTAAGCGCCGTGTGGGCGCTGGAAGTTCCGAATCTGACGTCGGACGGGAGAGGATGGCGGAACCAGATCAGCTTCCAGCGCAAGGGGCTTTCTCCTGCCGGCGGGGGTGGCTCAACCGGGCAAGTGGGTTGGCCGGAAAAAGGGGACTGTAGCGGGTTAGTGACGAAGGCCGCGAGGATGGCGAGGGCCAGGCCGACGTTACCATCTTGTTTAATGCTTTCGTAGAACGCCATAAAGCATGACCAGGTCGGCGTGCGGCTAAATCCGTTCGACAGAGCGCAACCATTTGCACAAAGTGCGCCAAGGCAATCATGAGAATGCGAATCGTGGGTCACGCGCTGCTGATGATCGTGCTGGCCGATGCTGCAGCGCGCGTTGGAGCAGGCACATTGTATGTGTCTCCGCAGGGCAGCGACGCCAACTCGGGCCGGGGTGTTGGACCGCGCCAGGCGTTGCAGACCATCCAGGCGGCGGTGGACAGGCTTCAGCCGGGCGACACCTGCATGGTCCTGGGCGGAACCTACCGGGAGACCGTGGTCTTCCCGCGCAGTGGCGAGTCCGGCCGCCCTATCACCCTTAGGCCGTGCAAGGGGCAAAAGGTGACCGTCACTGGTTGCGAGCCGGTGGGCGGTTGGACGCGTCACAAAGGGAACATTTGGAGAGCGCCGATGAACTGGACGCTCGGGCTGGGGCGCAACGAGATTTTTGACGACAGCGGGGTGATGATCGAGGCGCGCTACCCCAAGACGCCCTCGCCCGGGCTGGGCATGTATGTGTCGGACCTGTCGCCGCTGTGGCCAACGTTCGGCGCATTCTCCATGCCCGAGCCAAAAAAGGATCCCGGCCGGCTGGTGAGTCATTTGCTGGATGGCCAGCCGGAGGACTATTGGAAGGGCGCGATCTATTACGGCGTGCATTTCCACGGCTGGGCGGCGCAGACGGGGGTCATCGAGAGCTCCAAGCCGGGTGAAATCTGCGTCGGCGACCGCACCGAGACCTGGTGGTTCCCGGCCCACTATGACATTTACAGCGCCGAGGAAGGGCGCGGGATGATCGTGGGCCACATGAACGCCCTCAGCCAGCCGGGCGAGTGGGTTTGGCAGGACAACACCCTTTATCTCATCCCGAGAGGCGATGGCCCGCCCACCGGCATCGAGGCCAGGAAACGCCAGCTCGCCTTTGATCTGAGTGGGCGCGAATACATCCACATCCAGGGCCTGGGCATCCGCGCCTGCTCGATGCGCCTTGCCGATTCAGCCCACTGCCTCGTTGACGGCTGCGACCTCTCCTACATCTCCCACTTCACGCGCCTGTATGACATCGGCCAGGTCGAGCACGGCCGCGATACGCTCAAATCGGGGGAAACGGGCATTTTCATCAGCGGGCACGATAACTCCTTCCTCAACTGCACCGTCCGTTTCAGCGCCGGGGCCGGGTTTTACCTCCGCGGCTATCACCACACCATTCATAACTGCCTGATAGACGAGGTGGATTACACCAGCCATTACCTGAACGCGATCACTGACGCGGTGAGTGACTATCCCGATTACGAGAACCTGCTGGTGGGCGGGCACGTGATTACGCACAACACGATGCGTAACGCCGGCCGGCACTTCTTCAACTTCTACGGCAACGGCACCAGCACCGCCTCGCGCAACCGCGGGCCCATGGATTACATGGCCACGCTCTTTGCCCACAACCATCTCTACAACGGGATGCTCGGCACGCGCGACGCGGGGTTCCTTACCGGCTACTTCAGCAGCGGCGGAACGCTCGACTGGCTCAATTCGCAGGTCATCTACAACGTGATGCATGATTCCTACGACATTGCCGCGATGAAATGGAATAAACTGGGCATCGTTTACCTCGACTCCGGCACCTGCAACGTGGATCTGCGCAACAACCTGCTTTGGGCCGCTCCCGGCTCCCTGCAACACGGTCTCTGGTACAACACTGCCTGCGTGGACCTCCACGACGAGAAGAATGTTTTCTACACCAACTTCACGCGGACCTGTGCGGAGCTGACACCGGAGGACTTTCCCCTCGGCCAGCCTTTCCGCTTCGGCCATGATTTCCAACATCCGCCGCCGGTGCCGCACTGGCCGCCCCTGGCCTCGCGGCAAATCGAGCCCACAAATGCCCCCAGCCCAATTAGTCTGAAGGATGGCGCTTGCCTGGGGTTTGGCAGGGTTGATTTCAATGAGGGCTGGCAGTCCGCCATATTGCGCTTTGCCGGCGGCGCGAAAGAAATGAACACCGACAAAGCTGCGCGCGCCCGTCCACGTCACCATTTTGCCACCGATCCGCTGGTGCTCGAAGCGATCTGCAACGACGGCGCCCAGAACAGCATCCGCAAACAGTGGACCTTCATTTACCAGGTTAAGAGCAACTCGTGGCTGCTGTTCAAGCAAGTACCCTTGGGGGCCGGCTACCGGCGCTTCCGCGCCGTTTATGGGAGCGACTGCGCCGCGCCGCGCCATCTCGAAGTCCATCTGGACGACCCGGCCGGTCCGTTAGTCGGGCGCATCGAGCTGAGGAAGACCGACGAGCCGCGCAGGGAGCACATCCAGATCTACGGCGAAGCCCTCGGCGAGGTTTCGGCCCAAGCCACCGGCACGCACGATGTCGCGCTGGTCTTTTGCTCGGATGACGACAAGCCGGTCGGCGAGTTCGAATACTTCCGCTTCGAGCAATACCGCGGACAAATCCCTCTCCAGAGCAATGAGGTGAAATTCGAATTGCGCCTCGGCAGCCCGGATGGAGGGAAGATCGGCGAGTTCTACCCTCGCTTCACCGACGGCGCATTCCGCGAGTTTGTTGCCACGCTTGAGCCGGTCCGCGGACGCCAGGCGCTGTTCCTGGTCGCTCGCTCCGCGCTGGCGGCGCCTCTCGGCAATATGCAGTGGCTGACCCTTCAAAGATCCGTGCCCGGGGCGAAGCTTGCAGGCATAGGCCCTACCGCGCTCTCGGACTGGTCGAGCAAGCTTCTGCCGCAGCCTACCCATCGTCCCTGCGCCAGGCCGGCGGATGATTATACAAAGTAAGTGGGTTCGGGGGTGGCTCCTGTCGTCCGAGAGCGAGCCTTTGAGCATGAGCCTGAACTACCTGGATCGCATCACCTCCAGCCTGAATCAGTGTAGGGGGCGGCCCTGCATCCGAGGCCTGCGGGAGCGGCTCTTGCCGCCTGTCATTCAAGCCTTGGAGCAAGGAAACTGGTTAGTAGTCGCACTCCGATAATTTGACGCGAAAAGGGGTTGAAGCGGCAGATCACACCCTAGTGGCTGGCCCCTTTTCCCTTTTCTGACAGGGACCAGCGGTCCCGCCAGCGGACCACAGGTTTCCCATCCGGGCCAACTTCCAGAGGCAGCCAAACGTAACGCGAGTTAGCCAGGTCCCACTGCTCCCAGCGATCCGCCATGAAAATGAATGACCCCGGCAACCCGGCGACCGGCAAGACAAAGGTGCTTTGGGCGTGGAAGGTTTTGTCGGCGTCCTGCCCCACGCAGGGGTTGCCCAACTCAGTCCAGGGTCCCAGGGCTTGGGGGGCGACGGCGGAGCGGGCGGCGTTGGGCGCCCAGGCGGTGCAACCGGAGCCGATGAGGTAGTACTGGGAGCCGCTCTTGAAGACCGCCGGGGCCTCCACGCTGCGGCCGACCAGGATGCGGGTATATTCATCCGCGGTGCGCAGGTAATCATCGGTCAGCCGCGAGACGTGCATGGTGGCGTTGTCCTCGGAGGCGTAGAAGAGATAGGCGTTGTCGTCATCATCCACGAAGAGGGCCAGGTCCCGGGCCATCTGGCCGCGGTGGAAGTCGCGGGCCAGGGCGTTGGCGGGGCCGGGCTGCTTGTCCTGCGCCGTGGCGTTGCTGGGCCAGACCCCGGCATTGGGGCGGAAGCTGCCCTGGTAGTGGAATGGGCCGGTCGGACCGGCACTGACGGCGACACCCACGCGGGCCTCGGCGTAGTCGGCGCTGTCCAGGTGCATCCACATGACGAACTGGCGGGTGCGGCGGTTGTAAATCACTTTGGGGCGTTCCAGCACGCGGCTGGGATGGAGGTCGTGCTGTGGCTTGTCGGGCACGGCTGACAGGGCGAGCCCCTCATTGTGCCAGGCGTAGAGGTTGGTCGAGGAGTAACAGGACACACCCGCCAGCTTCACGCGGGTGCCGCCCCAGGACCTGTTGCTGTCGGGCAGGGTTGTGACGCCGCACCTGACTTCGCCATACCAATAGTAAACTCCCTGGTGCAACAGCATGCCGCCCGCATGCGCGTTGATAGGACTGCCGGCTGTGTCGTGCCAAACGTCGCCCGGCAGGAACTCACTGCCGTCCGGCGCGGCGGCCGCTGCCCGGCCCGCCAGCCACTCCGGCGCCGTGGCAAGTGAGAGCCCGAGCAGGAGACAGGTCGCGAGCCCGGGTGCGCACGTGGAGTTGTCCGCCCGCGCACGCAGCTTCCGCGAGGCGCCAGGCGGCCTGGACCCGGCAGTAAAGCGGTTCATGGGCTGCGACGATAGCGTAACGGCGGGCGGACGGTCATTTACCCGTTCGGGTAATATCGTTTGGGAGAGCGAGTGTCCCCGCGCACCCAACTTTCCGCTTCTCCAAAGGTATTTGGGCTCGCCCTCCGCCGTGCGAGGACTACTCGAGGTGAACGATGCCGTGCCGGATGGCAGAGATGGCCGCCTCGGTGCGATCCTGCACGCCCAGCTTGGCGAACAGGGTCTTGAGGTGAGCCTTGACGGTGTCTTCGCACACAAAGAGCGCCGCGCCGATTTCCTTGTTGCTGCGGCCCTTGACGAGCAATTGCAGCACCTCCGTCTCGCGCTGGGAGAGATCAGCGCGCTGCTGGCGCGCGGCCAGGCGCTCGGCCACCCGGGGCAGCAGCGGGTGCTTGCCTGCGTGCACGGCGCGGATCGTGTCGGCCAACTGCTGGTCGGGCGTGTCCTTCAGCAAGTACGACATGGCGCCGGATTGGATGGCGCGGTAGATGTCCTCGTCCAGGTCGAAGGTGGTCAGGACGATGATGCGGCCGTCGGGGAACTCCTTGCGGATAGCGATGGTGGCCTCGACGCCGCTCATGCCGGGCAGGCGCAAATCCATCAGCACGACGTCGGGCCGCTTGCGGCGGAACAGCTCGAGAGCCTGTAGCCCGTCGGCGGCTTCGGCCACGACCTCCAGGTCCGGCTCGCTCTCGATGAGGGCCGCCATGCCCTTGCGGAATGCCGGGTGATCGTCCACCAGCATGACCCGGATGCTGTCTGGCTTCTTCACGTGTTTCATAGACGCTAGCTGTCTCGCCCAGGGGTGTCAGCTACCCGTTCGGGTAATCCCGCTCAGCTCGACAGGGGCAAGGTCAAGGTCACCTGAGTGCCTTGGCCCGGCGCGCTTTGCACCTCCAGTTGACCCTGCAGGTGGGTGGCGCGTTCGCGCATGCCGACCAGGCCGAACCCGCCTTCCTTCGACACCAGGTGGGCGGGGTCGAAACCCTGCCCGTCGTCGCTGACGGTGAGGCGGAACTGCTGCTCGCCGAAGTTCAACTCCACCGTGATGCGCCGGGCGCGGGCGTGTGTGGTGGAATTGGTGATCGCCTCCTGGCCGATGCGCAGCAGGTTGTTCTCGACGACCGGTGCGAGCCGCCGCACCCGACCGGTGACGGAGAAGCTGGTTAGCACCTCGGTGCCATCGGCCATTTGCTGCAGGATGCCCTTCAAGGCGCTGGCCAGGTCGCCGGTCTCCAGCACTTGCGAGCGCATGTTCCAGATCGATTTGCGTGCCTCCTCCAGGCTGCTGCTGACGAGCTGCTGGGCCGTGTCCAGGTATTGGGCCAGGGGTGCGGGCGCGCCGTTGGCGCACTTCCGGGCCAGCCGCAACTGGACGGCGGTGGCGACCAGGCCCTGCGAGAGGCTGTCGTGAATTTCGCGCGCGACGCGATTGCGCTCGGCGAGGATGGCGGCAAACCGGGCTTCGGCCATAGTGCGCTGCCGTTCCTGCTCGCGGACATGTCGCCGGGCCAGCAACATGACGACCGCCGCCACCAGCAAGGACGCGCCGGTTAACAGCAGGAGCAAAAAGATGACGTGCCAGGGCGTCCACCAGGGCGGGGGCTTGAGCACGGTCACATCCGCGGCGGAGCGCAACAGGAGCTGAAAGGACTGCGGGTGCCAGACTCCGCTGAGCACCGGGCCGGCATCATCGCCGACGACCGAACAGATGCCGGTCACTTGTACCAGGTTGCCCGACTGCCAGAAAGGAGCCGCCGCCGTCCGTCCGACCACGCGCAGCAGCGCTTTGAAATAGGTCCCGTTCTGCTCGAGGGTCAGCATCCAGCCCTCGGGGTAAAGCTGGCGTTCGGTCACGGTGGCCTCCAGGCTGATCAAATCCGCCTGGTGCAGGTACGCGGCCTCCGCGGTGGCGATGCGGGCCGGGACCGGCGGGGTGCCCGAGCCGCGCTTTTCGAACACCGCGTCTTCCAGCGCCGGGGTGTACGAGCCGTACCCGGGAAAACCGAGCACATCAATTTCATCCCCCGGTCGCAAGCGACCCGGCTGCCGGCTCAGGATGCGCAAAGCGCCGGAGCTATCACGAATCCAAATGGCCGCGCCGGGCTCCTGGTGCGTCACAATGCCGCGGACGTGGACGCGGTGCCCGGCGGCGCTCTCGGCTGAGAACTCAAGCAGATCGCCGACCGGGCGCACCGGGGCCGCGTAGGCATCGGCCCGCGCGGGCTGTTCTACCTCGACCGCGACCCCGCTGGGCACCAGGAGCATCGGGCGGAGCACCTGCCGTTTCTGCGTGAATTGGTAAAAGCAGGCTGCCTGTAGCCGGACCCGAGCGTCCGGGGCAACCTCAGCCGAGCGGGGCCCATTAGAGACTACGGAGACCCTGCCGCCGCCAACGGCCACGTCCATGTGCCACCGGCCATAGGCGTCTTTAGGCAGCTCGGTGTCCAGGCTCCGGACCACTCCTTCGATCTCCACCCATTGGGCGTCGAGCCCGCCGCTGAGCAGCTCTTCGTACGTGACGCGCCGGGGGAGCGGCAGGGCCGCCCTGCCGACCCGCCGCAGCTCGCTCAGCTTCACAATCGGCGCAAATTCACCGGGATCGGTCACGCCCGCAGCTTCCACCAAATCGCCGCGATGGATGTCCGCGAACTGATGCTCCGGTCCGAGCAGGTAAATGTTGGCAGTGCCGTCCCAGATTACCGCTGCGCGCTCGGGCTGCGGGCCGGCCTCGCTCACGACGACGCCGCGCAATTGGACGCGGAGCGACTGCCGGGACTGGGCGGCGCTGAGCTGGCGAATCTGCCACGCACTGGTCAGCAGCCCGCCGGGAGGGTCGAGAGGTTGCGAGGGCGCACCCGTCAGCGAGCCGGTGCCCGCCAGGGAAGCCAGGCTAAGGCGGACCAAGACGGCGATGCCGGGGCGTGCAGGCATGCTGAGAATCGGCCTGAGTATAGGGCGCCAGCGGCTGCAGGCAATCCCTGCCGAAGGGGCTATCTAACAGGACAGGGGAGAAGGTTGCCTGCAGGTGCCAACGTGTGTTATCGTGTCCGATACCCCGCGCCCTGACCGGCAGGCCCATTTCCCGGGCGCCCTGTGCATCCGTGGCCAATTTTTACCCGTTCGGGTAATAGACGATGCCTGGCCCGCAATGCTACACCGCCCATACTAAACCGGACAACCAGACATGCCTTGCGAATACTTGCCCAAACGAAAGCGCACCATTCTATGAAACCAACGCAACCCCTCAAATCCCTCGTCCTCCTCCTCTCGATGCTCGTGCCACTGCTGGCACACGCCAACCTCGTGGGACCTTACACAGCGGACGCCAACACGCTCGTCCTGCTGCACTTTGACGAAGCAGCCGGCGGCACGGTGACCGCCAATGTCGGCAGCCTGGGGGGCAACTTCTATAGCGTAAACGAGGCGACGGCCTCCGCCACGCCGCCGACCGTTACCACCATGCTGGGGGCCGCGGGCTACGTCAACGGCCTGACCAACTTCCATAACTGCATGACCAACCCCACGACGGGGTATCTGTTCGGTTACGACTACAACAATTCCGGCGCCTACCAGGGGGACGTCAGCTCCAGTTCGCAGAGCGCGGACCGGCTGGCGATGTCGGTGTTGAACATCGGCAATGGCGGCCAAACGCCGTTCAGCCTGGAAGCTCTGATCCAGCCCACCACGACCAGCGGGAACCAGGAAATCATTTGCACTGACAACAGCACCGGCAATAGCACCCGCGGTTTCCAATTTCGCATCACCAGCGGGAGTTTGCAGTTTTCATTCATTGCGAACTCCCAGGCCCTCACCGCCACTATTCCGACCAGCGGCACGGATCCAAATGCTTTTGTGGCAGGGGCCTGGTTCCATGTTGCGTTTACGTATGACGGCACCAAGGGCACTCTCTATTGGACCCGGCTGGATCCGTCTATTGGCGCGGCCAATGTCATCAGCTCGGGCAACATGACGCTGGGCACATCGGATGGCGCGGTTCAGAGCCCGCTTTGCATCGGCAACGAGAACCGGAACTCTGCCGGCGAGCAGTTCCTGGGCAGCATTGACGAGGTGCGCATCAGCAGCGTCTGCCGCGCGGCCAACCAAATGCAGTTCTTTTCTCCCCTGGTGACCATCACCCAGAACCCGGTCAGTCAGAATGTGGATTACAACCAGCCGGTGTCCTTCACCGTGGGCGCCTCCAGCCTGACTCAGCTCGGCTACCAGTGGCGGTTCAATTCCAATTCGATCACCGCCGGCACCAATGCCACCTACACCATCACGAACGTGGCCGCGGCCAATGCCGGCCACTACGACTGTGTGGTCACGAACCTGGCGGGCTATGCCGCCACCAGTACGCCCGCCCTGATGGTCGTGGGCGCGGCCAATTTCCTGAACCACCGTTACAGTTTCACCAACGACACCTCGGACAGCATCGGCGGCTCGGCCTGGAACGGAACTCTTTACGGCGACGCCGTCGTCAGCAACGGCGTGCTGGTGCTGGACGGCACGAGTGGCACTTACATGCAGTTGCCCGGCAATGTCTTTAACGCCACCAACGCCACCGCGCTGACCGTCGAGTTCTGGGCGACTTTCGGAGCCAACTCAGCCAATTGTTACGTATTCAGCCTGGGATATACCAACGTCGTCAGCGGCACGGTCCAAGGCAGCAAATACGTGTGCTACTCGCCACACACCTCTACCGGGCAGGGGCTGCTGATGAGCCCAGCCGACAATATCTTCCAGCAGCAGGTCACCACCTCCACCACGCTGGACGGTTCCACCACCCACGTTGCCTGCGTGATTGACCCGCCCAACCAGACGCTGGCCATCTACACGAACGGCGTGCTGGCGGCTGCCAACACGAACATGACGATCGGCCTGGCCAATGTGAACGACGTGTTCTCCTACATCGGGGCCTCCCTTTTTGCGGCCGATCCTTACCTCGTGGCGAACATTGACGAGCTGCGCATTTACCTGGGCGCCTTGTCCGGCATCAGCATCAAGCAAAGCGATGACCAAGGGCCCAATATCGTTCTGGCTACGGGGCCGGCGAAATTCGCCGTGCAGCCGCAGAGCGCCTCGGTGCCGCTGGGCTGGCCAGCGACCTTCTCTGCCGCGGCGGTCGGTTACCTGCCTATCAGCTATCAATGGTTTAAGAACGGCGCGCTCGTGCCCGGCGCCACCAACGCCAGCTATTCCTTCGTCCCCACCCTCGGCGACAATAATGCCAGCGTCGTCTGCTACGCCACGAATTCCATCGGGGTCACCACCTACTTCACGAACAGCCAGCCGGCGATGCTGACCGTCTTTACGCCGCCCACGCTGTCATGGCTGGGGGAGTATGCCGGGGGCGTGGACAGCCTTTGGAACACCGGGTCGCCCGACTGGACCAACGATGCCAGCGGCGGCGGTGTGATTATGTTCGCGCAGACCAACGCCGTCCTGTTCGATGACCGCACGCCCGGCGCTGATGTGGACCTGACGGGCGCCATGATCCCGTACAGCATCACGGTCCACGCTTCATCGCACGACTATGTGTTTACCTCGTCTTCCCAGCTCGGGTCCCTGGTTGGCCAGGGTGCGCTCACGAAGCTGGGCACGGACACCTTGATCCTTGACGTGCCCGACGGCATGAGCGGCCCGGTGACGATCTCGGGCGGCACCTTGCAGATCGGCTACAACGACGCCTTCGGCAGCCTGGGCAGCGGACCCGTGACCAACGCCGCGACGCTCTCCTTCGCGCGGTCCGACACGGCCCTCGCCGTGCCCAACGCCATCCACGGCTCGGGCACCTTGAGCTTCAATGGCAGCGGCGCCGTGACTCTTTCCGGCAATAGCGATTACACCGGCCCGACGCTGCTCAATGCGGGCATCGTGTACCTGACGAGCAGCACCGCCCTCGGCAGCCCGAGCACCGGCACAACCGTCGCCAACGGCGCCCAGCTCTACATCACGGCCAATGTTGACATGGCCGAACCGCTCACGATCACTGGCGCCGGCGACAGCAACGGAGCGCTGCGCAAGGGCGGCGCCGGCGCGACCGTCGAGAACGGGCCGGTGATGCTAGGGGGCGACTCGACGATCGGGCTGGACAGCGGGGCGACGCTTACGTTGAGCAACGTGGTCTCGGGCACGGCGGCCCTGACGATCGTCGGCAGCGGCACCCTGACGCTCAGTGCCAACAATACCTTCAGCGGCGGCTTCAGCCTGGATGGCAGCGTCAACACGCCCATCATCAACGTGGATGCTACTCATGCGCTCGGCGCTGGGCCGGTCACAGTCATCGGCACGGGCCGGTTCGTCATCGGCGACGGCTTGAACGTCCCGAATGCGTTCACCGCCAACCTGATTTCGCCCGCCGTCGGCTACGGCGTCATCATGGTCAACGACAATACCAACGGCACGGTGACGACCGTCAGCGGGCCGATCACCTTCACCGATCTGCCCGTCAACGGGGGCGACTTCGTAGGGCCCACCACCTCGGGCTACCTGAACGTGACCGGGCCGGTAACCAATACGGCCAACGGGGTGGTCACTTCGCGCGCCGGCCTGGTGCGTTTCTCCGGCGGCGGCGATTATACGCTCTTCATGCTCAATGCGGGCACGCTCTCCATCGGCGCCAACGATGGACTGTGCCCCAAGGCCTCGGTGACCATGGCGGCCTCAGCGGATGCCATCCTGGACCTGAACGGTTTTAGCCAGGCGCTCACGGGCTTGACCGACGGCGCCACCTTCGCGGAGGTGGTGACCAACAGCGCGGCCACGCCGAGCACATTAACGTTGAACCTGGGGGCGGACGACACGTACAGCGGCGCCCTCGCCGGCAACCTGGCCCTCGTCGAAAACGGCGCGTCAACGCTGATCCTGCAGGGCACCAATTCCTACACCGGCAATACCACGGTAAACGGCGGCACGCTCACCATCGCCCAGCCGACGCTCTCCGCAGGGTCAACCATCACGCTGGCCTCCGGCGCATTGTTGCAGTTGAACTTCACGGGGACCAATGCCGTGCGCGGCCTCGTGCTGGGTGGCGCCCCCCAGGTGGCCGGCGTCTATAACAACACCACCACGCCGACGTTCATCACCGGCTCGGGCAGCCTGCTGGTGTCGCTCGCGACCAATCCCACAAACATGGTGTTCAGCGTGAGCGGCACCAACCTGAACCTGTCCTGGCCGTCCGACCATCTGGGCTGGACTTTGCAGACCAACGCCGTGAGCGTGGCCGATCCGAACGCCTGGTTCGCCTGGCCCGGATCGAGCGGCACGAACTCTCTCCAGATCCCCATCGGTCCTGCAACCCCGAGGGTGTTCTTCAGGCTGGTATCTCACTAAGCCTGCATAGGCGCGTCGGCCCGTGCAACTGTTTGGAGTTCAAGCTTCAGCTTGTGCCGGAAGTAGCGCGGGCGCGCGGAGGGCGCTTCTCCCTCTCCCATCGGATCGGGAGAGAGCTGGGACCGGCCGGCCCATCATAAATGAGCACCAGATTCACCAGCCGCAGAACAGTAATTCAGGCATTTAGGCTGGGCTTCACCCTGATCGAACTGCTGGTCGTGATCTCGATCATTGCCATCCTTGCCGCGCTGCTGCTGCCGACCCTCGCCCGGGCCAAAGAGAAGGGCATCCGCGCCCAATGCATGAGCAACCTCCGCCAGGTGGGCGTCGGCGCCAACAGGTACGCCGGCGATAACAGCGACCTCCTGTTTTCGTCACCTCCTGGAAGGTTGGCTCACGGCGGGTGTTTGCCTACCAGGAAGACTGGGGGACCGTCACCGACACGCAACTGACCGCCGTGAAGCCAACGCCCACGGATTTCCAATGTTTCTTCTTGCCAATCTCACACGCCTCGTCACAATCGGGGCAATGGAGACGGCAGCAGACCGAGTTGATCTCCAGGAGTCGGGAGAACCTCCCGAAGGGGTTCTTACTACACCAAACACGTTCAGCAACGAATGCAGACCAGAACTACTATGAACAAGATACACCTCACGCTCCTCATCACGGCACTTACCGGCGCCTCGGCGCTGGGTCAGGGCGCCGTCCCCCTCGCACCTGTGCCCGTTACCAACGGCCTGACCGGGATGCTGGCCGGCCCGCAGGTCATGGCGGAACTCTTCGGCGGCCCATTCGGAGCGCCGGAGGGCAGCCTGACCCAGTTGGTATCGCCGATCGCTTTGAGCGGCGGCTACGCGTCCTTTGGGTCAGTCACGGTTCCGTTCGCGCTAGGCTCCACGATCGAGCTCCAAATCCGCGCCTGGGACGACGCCAGCGGCTTATACGCCAACTGGTCGCAGGCCCAGCCGGCCTGGCTGGCCGGAGCGATCTTGGGCGGGGAGTCGCAAATCGTGGATGCCCTCGTCCAGGGCGGGACAGAGCCAGGACCACAGATCATCGTTCCCGGGTTCACCATTACGCAGATCCCTGAGCCTTCGGCGGCGGCTCTGGGGTTCCTGGCATTGTGCCTCTGGCAAGCCCGGCGCGTAAAGCCGCGGCTATAACGGTGTAAGACGTTAGCCATTAGTAACTTGCGCACTGGCAGGGATTCGTTCCCTTCACCCGCGCCGTAAGCAGCGTAAGACGCATAGGTTGCGCAGCTACAGGCACTTGCGGACTTGTTCCGACAGCCTGGAACCCGCATTTCCCACGACCCCCACCTTTGACCTGTGGGGGTCTGGCGTTTCACCGGAGAGTGCCCGGTGTATCTCCCATGTGGGTCGACCCACATGGGAGATACACCGGGCACTCACAGGCAAGACCAGTCACCTACGAGGGGGCCCCAAGCCAGGCTGCGGGGGTGTGGCGGCAAGCCTGGTCGCAAGGATGAAAAGGAAGCAAATCATTGGCCCACTATCGGTTATGAATTCAGCCACCTCAGCGAAGACTACTTGGGTCCGGGCAATGCGAACGCCACGTAGGAATCGCCGCTTTTCGTGCCCATCTTGCCCCCGCCGCAGGCGATGACCACGTACTGCCGGCCATCGGCCATGTAGGTTGCGGGCGTGGCGTAGCCTCCCGCCGGCAGCTTGGTTTGCCAGAGGACTTTGCCCGTGCGCCGGTCAAACGCGCGGAACATCTCATCCTTGCTCGCCCCAATGAAGACCAGGCCGCCCGCCGTCGCGAGCGGGCCGCCATAGTTTTCCAGACCAGTCGGCGGGACGCCGCGGGCAGTCAGCGCCGGGTCTTCCCCCAGCGTGACGTGCCACCGCCACTCCCCGGTGTTCAGGTCCAGCGCGTTGAGCGTCCCCCACGGCGGCTTCACGGCGGGATAACCGTTCGTATCAAACCAGCGGTTATACCCCGTGATGCTGTACGGAATGCCCCCCAGCACCTCGTCCCCGGTCACCTCGCCCCTGGGTGTCAGGGCATCGGAGGGCGGATTCACGTCGCAAGTGAAATCAACGACCAGCTTCTTCTGTGCCTCGGATAGGAAGCCGAACGAGGGCATCATGCCACGCCCGGTCTGCAATAGCCGCAGAATATCCGGCTTGCTCATCCGCTTGCCGATGTCCACCAGCGAAGGGACATTCTGCGCCTTGTTGCCCTTGCGCTCCGGACCATGGCAAGCCGCGCAAATCTGCGCGAACATTTGCTCGCCCCGCGCCGTGGGGCTGTTCGTCCCCGGCCGCATCTGAACCATCGTCAGAATCCAGGCCATTTCGTTTGCATTGACGTAGAGCATGCCATCGGGGGTGGTCGCCGCGCCGCCCCATTCGCCGCCGCCGTCGAAACCGGGGAAGATGATCGTGCCCTGCGTGCTCGGCGGGGCGAACGGCACATGCGGGCGCAGCCGCGCGAACCGGTCCAGCACCGCGCGGTGCGCTTCGGGCGAACGGTCGGTGATCTGGTCATAGGTGAACAACTGCCGCGCAAAGGGCGTCGGCTTGAGCGGCAACGGCTGCGTCGGCCAGGCCGCCTCGCCCTCCAAATCGGACGGCGGCACTTGTATCTCCCGCACCGGGAACAGCGGCTCCCCCGTGTCCCGGTTGAACACGAAGACGTGGCCCGACTTCGTGGTCTGCGTAATGGCGTCCACCTTGTGGCCATCCCGCTGGAGCGTCACGAGGTTCGGCGGCGCCGGCAGGTCACGGTCCCACAGGTCGTGGTGGACGCATTGGTAATGCCACAGCCGCCGCCCCGTCCGCGCGTCCAGCGCCAGCAGGCAGTTGGCGAAGAGGTCCTGCCCGATCCGGTTGCCGCCCCAGAAATCGAACGACGCTGACCCGGTCGGCGCGTACAGCACCCCGCGGGCTTCATCCAGGGCCATGCCGGCCCAACAGTTGGCGCCCCCGACGTAAGTCCACGCATCCGGCGGCCAGGTGTCCGCGCCAAACTCGCCAGGCCAGGGAATGGTATGGAAAATCCACACCATCTTCCCCGTGCGAATGTCGTAGGCCCGAATGTGCCCTGGCGCTGCCGGTGCCGGCCCTTCGCCGACCCGCAACGGCAGGAAAATCAGATTCTGGTACACAATGCTCGGGGTCGTCTCGACCACGTAAAGCTTGCTCACGTCGCGCCCCAGGTCGTCCTTCAAGTCCACGTGCCCCTCCTGCCCGAAACTGCGGACCGGGCGGCCCGTCGCTGCGTCAACGGCATACAGGAAGTGGTCGGCGGAAAAGAGAATCCGCCGGTCCCTACCTTCCGCCCAATACACCACGCCGCGGTTGATTCCCACCGCTCCCCCTGCCGCGCTGCCGGCGAAAGGGTCGTAGCGCCAAAGCTCCTTGCCCGTCGTGGCCTGCAGCGCCACCAGCTTGAGCTGCGCGGTCGTGCCGTAAACCACGCCGTCAATAATCAGCGGGTTGCACTGTATCTGGGACAGGTTGTCCGACCGCGCATCCCCGGAATGATAGGTCCAAGCCACCTGGAGCCCGCCCACATTGCGGGTGCTGATCTGGTGCAGGCTCGAGTAGTGGCTCCGGGCCTTGTCCCCCAGATAGACCGGCCAATCCTTGTCAGCCGCCCCCGCCGCCGCGCCGGCCAGCATCACCCAAACCAACAGCGCCCCCCGCCCAAGCGCCAAACACCTTCCCGCACAGTTTTCCTGGAACATAAACCACTCGTTGACGCCTACACCTTAGACGCCCCCCGGGCGTTTGTCAGGCAGTGGATTAATTTTGATTTCGCGCTTGCATCCCGAAGCAGAACGTGAGAGAAATACGCCTGCATCCGGTCCCCTAACATAAATATGCGGCATATAACCGTGTGACCTGCGCCTCCTGAACCGTCGAAAGCTCCATTATGAATACCTCTCTGACCACCCGCTACGCCTCGATCCTGCTCACCTTCTGCCTGCTATTGGCCCTCCCCGCCAGGCAGGCCTCGGCTGCCGTGCTCTGGTGGGACAACAATACGACCAGCACGCCCGGTAGCGGCACCTGGGACACCACCACAAAGAACTGGGCGACATCATCGGTCCTGACGACTGCCACCGTCGTTTGGGCCACCGCCGATGCAGCCGTCTTCGTGGCTGGCGGCACATCGCCCGGTGCCATCACGATCACGGTGACCAGCGCGGTGAATTTTGCCGGCATGTTCGCTAACGGCGTCGGGGGCAGCTCATGCAGCCCGACGTTTAGCGGCACCGGCTCATTGAACCTGGGTGCGGGTTTGCAGGGCTTCTACATCAGCCCGAGCCAGACGATTACGGTCAATGTGCCGATTACAGGGACGGGCGGAGTAGAACAGCAAGGGAGCGGCGTCCTCTCGTTGTATGGCAATAATACCTACACCGGGGGCACCGAGATAACCGGGGGCCAGACTCTTAACTACAACAATAATAATTCGTTCGGCACCGGCACGATCATCATTGGCGGCAACAGCGGCGGGCTGGCCAGCACCGCCAGCACCGCGCTCACCATCGCTAACAACTTCTCCTTCCCCACGGCGGGATGGAACCTGAACCTGGCGGGCGGGGTGCCCGTAGGCGGCCTGCCGGGCACCACGTTTACTGGCAACTTCCCGCTGCCGGCGGGCACGACGATGCTCTACACGGGCGGTGCCGGGCAACTCATCGAGATCGCCGGCCCGATCAGCGGCGCGGGGGCAACGCTCATCATCTCCGATCCCGGCACGATGTGGCTGGCGGGCGTGAACACCTATACCGGCAACACGTCCATCACCAATACCCTGGGCAGCCCCAACCCGGCGCTCAAGATTATTGGCTCGGGTTGCCTGGGTGGCGGCAATTATGCCGGCACCATTACCAATGCCGGTAGCTTCACCTATGCGAGCTCCGCCGCGCAGACCTTGTCCGGAGTCATACTCGGCGCCGGCACGGTGACGAATAGCGGCCCCGGCACGCTGACGCTTTCCGGGGTCAATACCTACAACGGGGCGACCGTGGTGACCGGCGGCGAAATCGTGGGCGTGACTGGCGGCTCGTGCGCCAGCAGCGCCGTGACGGCCAATTCGACAGGCGTGCTGGGTGTGTCGGTGACCGACCCCACGAAGCAGTGGACCTGCCCCAGTGCGACCTTCAGTTCCGGCACCCCGGGCCTCGATTTCAACTTCGGCATCGTGACGCCCAGCACCTCGTTGGCGCCGCTCAACGTCACCGGTGCGGCGGCGTTCACGGTGACGCCCACCGTGACGGTCGAAGGCAGCGGGCTTGTAGCCGGCGGTGGTCCGTACCCGCTGATGACCTGGGGCAGCACTTCGGGCACTCCACCCGCGAGCGTGAACATGGGACCCCACGCCAGCGGAACCCTGAGCGTGGTGGGCAACACGCTCTACCTCACTGTCAGCGCGAATACCGAACCATTGACCTGGAACGTGAGTGGGACTGGCGCCTGGGACATCAACACGTCCCAAAACTGGGTGGATAACACCGCTACCGCGGCTTTCTACCTCCAGCCCAGCGCTCCGGGCGACGCGGTGGTCTTTGCGGATACCTACATCACCGCTTCGCCAACGGTCACGCTGAATACCACGGTCAGTCCGGCGTCCGTTCTCGCCAACAACTCGACTTACAACTACACGATTTCCGGCAGTGGCGGCGTTGCCGGAAGTGCGGCGTTGACCAAGCAGGGCAGCGCCAGTCTGACCCTCCTCAACGCCAACACTTACTCGGGCGGCACGACCATCAGCGCTGGCACGCTCCAATTGGGCGACGGCGCGACGGGCAACGGCAGCGTCGCAGGCAATATCACGGACAACGCCAACCTCACTTTCGCCAACTTCAATCCCCAGACGTTCGGCGGCGTCATCAGCGGCAGCGGTGCGCTCACGGCGGCAGGTCCCGCGAAGCTCATCCTGACCGGGCTTAGCTCCCTCACGGGCCTTGCCACGATCAATTCTGGTGTCACGCTCCAACTGGGCGACGGCGTGGGCAACAACGGCAGCCTGGCGGGCAATATTAGCAACAGTGGCAGCCTCGTCGTTTCTAACTTCAACCCCCAGACCTATTCCGGAGCCATCAGTGGGACGGGCACGCTCACCCTTGGGGGCCCAGGCACGCTCACCTTGAGCGGCGCCAATACCTACAGCGGTGGCACGACGATCAACGCCGGAACCCTGAGTGTCAATACCATCGCCGATTCCGGGACGAGCGCCCTGGGCTACGGCACGGCCTTAAACCTGAACGGTGGCACTCTTTCCTACAGCGGCGCGGCGGCGGCCACCACGACGCGCGCGGTTACTTTAAGCGGCACCGCCTCCGTCATTGATCTGCCCGGTGGCAGCCTGGAGTTTAACAGCCAGGTCAAAAGCGGCACGTTTACCAAGACGAGCAGCGGCACGCTGACGCTGAGCGGCAGTACGGACAACTCCTCTCTGGGGGTTACCGTCAATGCCGGCAAGGTGGTATTAAACAAGGCCAGTTCGAGCACCGTCCATGGAGTAGGCGTGGCCACGACCGTTAACAGCGGCGGCACACTTCAGTTGAGCGGGAGCGGCGGCTACGAGATTTTCAGCGGCGTCACTGTCACCGTCGCCAGCGGCGGCGTCCTCGACGCCAATGGCCAGAGCGATTCGTTCACGAAGCTGAACCTGGCCGGCACCGGCATTAGCAGCGGCGGCGCCCTCATCAACAGCAGCGCCAGCACCACCTCCACCCTTACGCTCAGCAGCGGCCTTGTCCTCACCGCCAATAGCTCGGTGGGCGGCAGCGGCAGTATCACCGTGAATAGCGTAATCAGTGGCGGCTTTGCCCTGACCTACGTCGGCACCGGGACCCTCACACTCACCAACGTCAATACCTACACAGGTGCCACCACCAACAGTTCCAGCTCCGGCACGCTCACTATTGCCAGCGGAGGTAAGTTGAACAGCGGTAGCTACTCTGGCCTCATAGCCAACAGCGGAACGTTCAATTTCAACAGCCCGGTTTCCCAGACCTTGTCGGGCATCATCAGCGGATCAGGTCCGATCAATGTGACCGGGGGAGCGGGGTGCATCCTGACCCTCAGCGGCGCCAACACCTTTACCGGCTTGCTGACCATTAACAATGACAGCCAGGTGAATATCAACGCGCTCAGCGGCCTGGGCACCGCTCCGGCTTCCACAACCGCCAATGCGTTGACCCTGAACTTCGGCTTCCTGCGCGTCCAAAACGCTTCCGTCAGCCTGAGCTCCAAGTACGGCATTACTCTGGGAACCGGGCAGAGTTTCGGAGGGATTAGCCTTGGTGGAAGCATCCAAGTCGCATCCGGCTTGACGATGACCATCCCGGGCGTCATCACCGGGCCTAGTGCCTTCATGGTCGGAGGTGGCACTGCCGCCGCCGGCTATGGGACCAACCTCCTGAGCGGCGCCAATACTTACCTTGGCGGGACCGCTATCTCCACCGGCTGGTTGAGATTAGGCGCCAACGGCTCGCTGCCTTATGGAACGACGACGGTGATCGCCGCGGATAACAATGGTGGCGCCGGGCTCGACCTCGGCGGCTTCAGCCAGACCATCGGCCCGCTGGCAAGTACGAACGCGTTCTCCGGCACAGCCGGCAGCGGTACTCCCACCATCGTGCTCAGCGGCGCGCTGACAGTCCTCGAGACGAACGTTAATACTACTTTCGGCGGCAAAATCGTGGGCGCCGGCGGCAGCCTCACGATTAATGGCGACTCGACTCTGACCCTGACTAATGTCAACAGCTACACCGGCAACACGACGATCAGCGCCGGTGGACTTACTATCGGCGGCGCGGGTTCGCTCGGCAGCGGCTCCTACGCAGGCGCCATCGCCAACAGTGGTACGTTCACCTACAATAGCTCCGCCGCGCAAACCCTGTCGGGCGTTGTCTCAGGCACTGGCGCGTTGAATCAAACCGGCTCGGGCACATTAACCCTCACCGGCACCGACACGTACACCGGCGCCACCACTGTGAGCGCAGGCAAGCTCCTGGTGAACGGTTCGCTCGCGGCGGGCAGCGCGGTCACCGTCTCGGGCGGCACGCTGGGCGGCAACGGCACCATCGGCGGCCTCGTCACGGTCAATGCCGCCGGCACGCTCGCGCCGGGCGCCTCAATCGGCACGCTAACTTTGGCGGTGGCTCCCGTATTGGGCGGCACCACTGCGATGGAGATCAACAAGGCTGCCGGCCCGGTCCTGACCAGCGACAAACTGGTCGTCAGCCCCGGTGGCGGCACGTTGGTGTATGGCGGGACGCTGGCCATCACCGCCTCGGGCCTGCCGCTCGCCAGCGGCGACACCTTTACCTTGTTTGCTGCGGACAGCTTCTCCGGTTCATTCAGCTCTATCGCCCCCGCCACACCGGGCCCGGGGCTGCTCTGGGACACCTCTCGCTTGGCGGTTGACGGGACCATCAAAGTGCTGTGCGACGGCACGCTGGCGGCCAGCGCCGGACCGAACCAGAATATCTGCTCGGGCAGCGGAACGACTATTGGCGGCAGCCCCACCGCGACGGGCGGCACGGGGAGCTACACCTATAGCTGGAGCCCGACTGCTGGACTGAGCAGCGCGACGGTTGCGAACCCGAACGCCTCGCCCACGAGCACCACCCTCTACACCGTCACAGTTACGGATTCCGGCGGTTGCACTGCTATGTCCAGCGTCACCGTGGCTTTGAATACACCGCCGACGATTTCCACCCAGCCAGCCAGCCAGGCCGCGTGCGCCGGCTCGACGGCGACGTTCTCTGTGACTGCCACTGGCTCCGGCCTCTCCTACTCCTGGGCCCAACACAATAACACCGGCTGGGGCAGCCCCTGGCAGGTAACCGGCGGCGGCTCCAGCTTCCTGGCCAGCTCCACCGATAATGACTTCGGCGACCCGGCCTGCTTCACCTTCTCCACCCAGGGCGACATCAACAGCCCTTCGATGGGTCACGCCCTGGGCCTCTGGGGCGGATTCACCGGCGACGAGCAGGTCACCCGGACCTTTGCCCTGCTGGCGGCCGGCCAAGTGGTCAGCATTGACTTCGATAACGGCAACGTGGATACCGGCAGCAAGGTGGGCTTCAGCCTGGAAGACAATACGGGCACTGACCTGCTGCAGTTCTACTTCCTGGGCGGCGCGGCCAATTATAAGTACTGGGACACCTCCGCCGGCGAGCAGGACTCGGGCATACCGTTCGAGCGGACGGGCCTGCGCGTGCAGTTCGTTTTGACTGCCGCCAACACCTACTCGCTGATCGTGACCCCTTGCGGCGGCACGGCCACCACCTTCTCCGGCGCCTTCTCCGGCACCATCGCGCAGGTGAAGCTGTTCAACGGCAACACCACCGGCGGGGACGACAAGAATGCTTACTTCAACAACTTCCTGGTCGGCGGCTACGCGGATAACGCGGACAACTACGGCAGCGCGCCTGACTTTGCCGGCAAAGACCTGGGCGACCAGCCCATCGTGGCCGGCAACGGCAGCAGCACCTACACGACCCCGCCGCTCACCACGGCGGACAACGGCTCCGTGTACGAAGTCACAGTCTCCGGTTGCGGCGGCGCCGTGCTCTCCAGCCCGGCCACGCTGACGGTCAATCCGCAACCCACGGTCAGCGTGAACTCGGCGACGATTTGCGCCGGCGGCAGCGCCAACCTGGTGGCCACCACCAGCGCCAGCACTCCGAGCTATCTGTGGAGCCCCGGCGGGGCCACCACGGCAGGTATCACGGTCTCGCCCAGTTCGACCACGACCTACACAGTAACCGTGACCGATGGCACGACCGGCTGCACCAACACCGCCAGCGGCACGGTTACGGTCAACCCGCTGCCGACGGTGAGCGTGAACTCGCAGACGATCTGCGCCGGCGGTTCGGCCATCCTAACGGCCACCACGAGCGCGAGCAACCCGAGCTACTTGTGGAATGACCCGGATGCCTCCACCACGCCCTCCATCACGGTCTCCCCGGCCACGACGACGACCTACACGGTGACGGTTACCGATGGCGTGACCGGCTGCGTTAATACGGGCAGCGGCACGGTGACGGTCAATCCGTTGCCGACGGTGGCGGTGAACTCGCAGACGATCTGCGCGGGCGCCTCGGCCACGCTGACGGCGACCACCAGTGCGGGTAGCCCGAGCTTCCTGTGGAGCCCGGGCGGCGCCACGACGCCTTCCATCACGGTCTCGCCGGCTTCGACCACGACCTATACGGTGACGGTCACGGACGGCACGACCGGCTGCGCCAACAGCGGCAGCGGCACGGTGACGGTCAACCCCTTGCCGACGGTGACGGTGAACTCGCAAGCTATCTGCGCGGGCAGTTCGGCCACCTTGACGGCGAACACCAGCGCCGGCTCGCCCAGCTTCCTGTGGAGCCCGGGCGGCGCCACGACGCCTTCAATCACCGTCTCGCCCGCTTCGACGACGACCTACACGGTGACCGTAACCGACGAGGTGACCGGATGTGTCAACATGGGCAGCGGCACGGTAACCGTCAACCCGCAACCGACGCTGACCCTCGACAGCACCAACCAGACCGTATGCGCGGGCATGGAGGTGACCTGGTCGGTGGCAGCCAGTGGCGACGGTGCTACCTATCAGTGGCAGCGCAACGGGACGAACCTGCTGGAAGGCGTGGACAACTTCACCGGCACCACCAACGCGACGCTGACCAACAGCGCCGTGAGCGCCCTGGATGCGGCTGATACCACCAACGGCTACGACTGCGTCATCAGCATCGGCTCGTGCAGCGTCACTTCCAGCGTGGTCTCGCTGACAGTGCTTGTCGCGCCGACGGTGAGCGTGAACTCCCAGACGATCTGTGCGGGAGGTTCGGCCATGCTGACAGCCACCTCCGACGCCACCAACCCGGCGTATCTCTGGAGCCCAGGCGGCGCCACCACGGCCTCGATCACTGTGTCGCCGGCCGTGACGACGACCTACACGGTGACGGTGACCGATGGCACGAATGTCTGCCCCGGCACCGGCAGCGGCACGGTAACGGTTAACCCGTTGCCCGACGTCAGCGTCAACTCGGAGACGATCTGCGCCGGCGGCTCGGCCATGCTAACGGCCACCACGGGCGCGAGCAGCCCGAGCTACTTGTGGAATGACCCGAATGCTTCGACCACGCCCTCCATCACAGTCTCCCCGGCCGCGACCACGACCTACACGGTGACGGTTACCGACGGCGTGACCGGCTGCGCCAACACCGGCAGCGGCACAGTGACCGTCAACCCGTTGCCGACGGTGGCGGTGAACTCACAAACCATCTGCGCCGGCGGTTCGGCCACCCTGACCGCGAGCACCAGCGCCGACAGCCCCAGCTACCTGTGGAGCCCCGGCGGCGCGACGACGCCCTCCATCACGGTCTCGCCCGCTTCGACCACGACCTACACGGTGACGGTCACGGACGGCACAACGGGCTGCGCCAACAGCGCCAACGGCACGGTCACGGTGAACCCGCTGCCGACGGTGAGCGTAAACTCGGCGGGGATCTGCACCGGCGGGTCCACGACACTGACGGCCACCACCAGCGCGGGCAGCCCGAGCTTCCTGTGGAGCCCGGGCGGCGCCACGACGCCTTCCATCACGGTTTCGCCGGCTTCGACCACGACCTACACGGTCACAGTCACCGACGGAGTCACGGGTTGTGCCAATAGCGGCAGCGGCACCGTGACCGTCAACACGGCGCCGACGGCAGATGCCGGCTCCGACCAGACGGTCTGCGCGGGCACCCGGGGTGGAACGGCCCTCGGCGGCGATCCCACCGCCAGCGGCGGAACGCCACCCTACACCTACAGTTGGTCGCCTACGACCGGCCTGTCCGACCCGACGGCTGCCAACCCGACGGCTGAGATCGGTAGCACCACCACCTACACGGTCACGGTTACCGACCAGAACGGCTGCACGGCGACCGCCTCAGTGGTCCTTACAATCCCGCCGCTGCCGAACATCGAGTCCATCACCATGTCGGGCACCGATGTAACGCTGGTTTGGGATTCGCTCTCCGGCCAGGCCTACCGCGTGCAATACACATCGGACCTGACTCCGCCCGCGACGTGGACGGACCTGACGCCGGACGTCACAGCGGCCGGGGCTACGGCTACCTACACGGACCACGCCGGCGGCGCTACGCCACGGTTCTACCGGATCATGATCGTGTGCCCCTCCGGGATTGTCTTCGATTAACTCGACGCTTCCTTGACGGCGGCAGACGAATGGGCTAAACGGTAAGTACTTGGGCGCCGGGCCTCGACCAGGGACCCGGCGCTCTTTGTCTGTTGAAATGAAAGACCTGCACCTGATGCTCAACCGCAAGACCCCATCCTCACTGCCGCGGATAGGACTGTCCGCGCTCCTGGCAGTAGCCGCGCTCGCCGCCCCGGCGTTCGCCTCGACCCTGCCGGTCATCCCGCTGCCGGTGACCATGCAGCCGCGCGCCGGCGTGTTCACCCTCTGTCCCGCCCTGCCGGTCCCGGGAGTGCCCTCCCATGCCGTCACCCGGATTTACACGGATGGCGCTTCCTTCCAGAACGGCCAATACCTGGCCATGATGCTCTTCCGATCCACCGGCTACGAGTTCATCGTCGCCACGAACAATGCCACCGGTCCCATTCGCGGCGCAGTGCTGCTCACCACCGCCAACGCCATCCCCGCGCTGGGGGCTGAGGGCTACGAGCTTACCGTGGCGCCGGACTCCGTCGTCGTGCGCGCCCCGGCGCAGGCGGGTGTGTTCTATGGCGTGCAATCGTTCCTCCAGCTCCTGCCGCCGCAGATCATGTCAACCCGGGCGGTGAGCGGCGTGGCTTGGACCGCCCCCTGCGTTTACATCCAGGACCAGCCGCGGTTCCAATGGCGCGGGGTCATGCTGGACGTGTCGCGCCACTTCGTGGACAAACAGGAGGTCAAACGCATCCTCGACGGGCTCGCCCTGCACAAGATCAACCGCTTCCACTGGCACCTGACCGACGACCACGGCTGGCGGCTGCAGATCACCAACAGCGCCTGGACAACGCTGACCTCTACCGCTACGACCAACACCGGAGCGTGGCGGACGGGCATTGACTACGGGCAGAACCCCGCGGCGAGCACGGCGTGGAACTCCATCGGCAAGTATGGCGGCTACTACACCCAGGACGACATTCGCGAGGTGGTTGCCTATGCCCAGCAGCGCTTTATCACCATTGTGCCCGAGGTCGAATTCCCGGCCCATTGCTCCGCCGCCTTGCTCAGTTATCCTTCCCTCGGCTGCGGCAATTCGGGGAGTGTGTATAACCCGGACAACATCAACTACAGCTATACCCTGTTCAGCCTCGTGAACAGCGGCACGTTCTTCACCAACGTGCTGACCGAGGTCATGCAGATGTTCCCGGGCCAATACATCCACACCGGGGGGGATGAAGTGATCGCCACGGGGGACAGCCAGTGGCTCTCGTACTCGCCGGACGCGAACAAGATTGCGGCCCTGGGCATCACCGGCACGAGCAGCACGCAACGTCGAGGTTACCAGTACTGGCTGAGCACCAACCTCACTGCCTTCCTGAAGGGCAACGGCCGCACCATGTGTGGCTGGTCGGAGATGGAGGACTACGCCACAGTCACCAACGCGGTGCTCTTCGAATGGGAGACCGATAAAGGCAACCTGACCGCCTCCAACGGCCAGCAGGTAGTCATGGCTCCCAACGGCATCAACTACTACCAGGAGGACGATGTCAACACCACGAACAACGAGCCGTTCTTCCAGGTAGGCAACGGCCCGTCCTATGCGACCTTGAGCGGCGTCTACTCCTATGAGCCGGTGCCCTCGACCTTGAATCCCCCCTGGACCACCAACATCATCGGCGCCCAAGTAAACCTCTGGACCGAGTTCGTGCCCAGCCCGCTCAACGTCGAATACAAGATATTCCCCCGCGCGTGCGCGGAATCAGAGGTGACCTGGACGCCCAAGGCGCAGAAGAACTACAGTGATTTCACCGCGCGGCTGGCTGCGGATGAGCAACGCCTGGCTGCCATGGGCCTGAACTACAACCGGGAAACCAACACCCTCATCGGCTCCTGGGGGCCGTCGGTCCCGACCACCGCCACGACCGTCGCTTACACCGTCACGCCCTATATCACGAAGGCCGGCGAGATTGATGTTAGCTTTGTCTGCACCTCAAAGGTTGACGGCCTAAATGTTTACTGGGTGGCACTGTTCGAGAATGGCGTTCAAGTGGACCTCGACACCTTCCACGGTTTCGCGGGGCTTGCCAACTACACCCAAACCGGAAGCGCTTATGGCGGGGTCGCCTACTATGTTCTGCACCTCCCCGCGTACCATCCGGGTTCGACCTATACCATTCAGGCCTCGATCTCGGAGCAAGGCAGCAGCGCCAGCACCAGCGGGAATGTGTATCTGCCGAACTGGAACTGAATGAGAACACCGCTCGTCCTTCTGCTGGTCCTCCTGTCCCTGGGGCTTCCCGCGCTCCTGCGGTCTCAGTCGCTGACGGTCACCACGTTGGCGGGTTCTGCGGGGCAGGGGAGTGCGGATGGCACGGGCGGCGCGGCAGGCTTCACCAACCCGTGGGGTGTGGCCGCCGACAGCTCCGGCAACGTTTATGTGGCGGACACCGACAACCACACCATCCGCATGATCACGGCGGCGGGCATGGTCAGCACCCTGGCGGGCGCCGCCGGACTCAGCGGCACAAATAACGGCACCGGCAGCGCCGCACGGTTTAATAAGCCGCAAGGCGTGGCGGCGGACAATTCCGGGAACCTCTATGTGGCCGATACCGGCAACAACACCATTCGTATGATTGCCCCCGGCGGCATCGTATCCACACTGGCCGGCGCCCCGGGCCTGTCTGGCAGCACGGATGCCACCGGCAGCAACGCCCGGTTCTCCGAGCCTGAGGGAATCGCGGTCAACGGCGCCGGAACGCTGATCTACGTCGCCGATACCTGGAACCATACCATACGGCAGGTCACCTCCGCCGGCGTCGTTACGACGTTTGCTGGTTTCCCCGGCAACTTCGGCACCAATAACGCCACGGGCACCAATGCCCAATTCTACCAGCCGCAAGGCGTCGCCGTTGACGCCTTGGGCAACGTCTATGTGGGCGACACCGGCAACCAGGCCATCCGCAAGATCACCTCCGCCGGCCTCGTGACCACGCTCGCCGGCTCCATGCTCAATTACGGCAGCGGGAACGGAAGCGGCACCGGCGCGCAGTTCTGGGCGCCGCAAGGGCTGGCGCTGGATAGCGGGAACAATCTCTACGTCGCTGACTCCCTCAACAACACCATCCGCATGATCACGCCCGGCGGCGTGGTCTCCACTTTCGCCGGGACCGCCGGCACCCTCGGCAGCGCGGACGGCACCGGCACGGCCGCCCGGTTCTGGCTGCCGCAAAGCACCGCCGTGGACGGCCTGGGAAATATCTACGTTGCCGATACGGCCAACGGCACTATCCGGAAGATCGCCGCGGGCGCGGTCGTCACCACCTTCGCGGGCTCGGCTTCCGTCGGCAGCGCCGATGCGGCCGGCACCAGCGCGCGATTCTACTGGCCGGCAGGCGCCGCCATTGACAACTCGGGCAACACTTATGTCGCTGATACAGGCAACAGCACCATTCGAGCGGTGACCTCCGCGGGCGTGGCCAGCACCTTGGCAGGCTCCGCCGGGAGCATTGGCGGCGGGGACGGCTCGCCCGGCAACGCCCGATTCAATACCCCTCAGGGCGTGGCGGTTGACACTTCGGGGAATACCTACGTCGCGGACACGGGCAACAGCACGATCCGCAAGATCGCCGGCGGCGCGGTCAGCACCCTGGCCGGCGCCGCGGGCACGAACGGTTGGACCGACGGCACGAACACCGGCGCGGTCTTCAACCGCCCTCAGGGCATAGCCGTCGGCGCGTCCGGCACACTGTATGTAGCCGACACGTGGAACCACGTCATCCGCAAGGTGACTTCCGCCGGGGTGGTCACGACCCTGGCCGGCGTTGCGGGCTACGCCGGGTCCACCGATGGCACCAGCCCGGGCGATGGCACCAACACGGCCCACTTCAATTGCCCCGCGGGCGTGGCGGCAGACGCCTCCGGGAACGTCTATGTGGCCGATACCGGCAACCACGTGATCCGCAAGGTGACGGCCGCCGGCGCGGTGACCACCCTGGCCGGGCTGGCGGGGGTTTGGGGCAGTGCCGACGGCACCAACAATGCCGCGCGATTCTACCAGCCGCAGGACATCACCGTTGACCTGAACGGAAACCTCTACGTGGCGGACGCCGGCAACCAGACGATCCGCATGATCTCTCCGGCGGGAACGAACTGGGTCGTCACCACCGTCGCCGGACTGGCGGACGTGAGTGGCAGTTCCGACGGCGCGGGCAATGTCGCGCGGTTCTGCTATCCCGCGGGCATCGGCATCAACCCCTCCGGCGTGTTATGCGTGGCGGACCTGGGCAACAACACGATCCGCTCGGCCACAACGTCCAGCAACTCTACCCCGAGCATTCTCACGCAGCCGCAACCCCAAACGGCCAACCAGGGCCAGCCCGCCATCTTTAACGTCGTGGCCGCCGGTTCCGCCCCCCTCTACTACCAGTGGCGCTTTTACGGCACGAACCTGGATGGGGCGACCGCGTCGAGCTACACCGTCGGCAGCGCCCAGACCAACAATGCGGGACCTTACTCGGTCGTCGTCTCCAACTCCCTGGGCACGATGACCAGCTCCAATGCCCTGCTCACGGTGATTATTCCGCCGGCTGTGACCAACGCGCCGCAGGGCCTCACCATCAACCAGGGCATGGACGCCACCTTCACTGTGGGCGCTTCGGGCACGGCCCCGTTCACCTACCAGTGGCTCTTTGACGGCGCCACTATTTCCGCGGCCACTTCGAGCGCCTACACACGCAGCAACGCTCAGCCCACCGACGCCGGCAGCTACGCCGTCATTGTGACCAACTCCGCCGGCAGCGTCACCAGCGCGCCCGCCATCCTGAACGTCAACCCCGTGCCCACCCCGCCGGGTATCGGCACCCCGCCGCAAAACCAGACCGTCAGCCAGGGCTCGCCCGCCAGCTTCAATGTGACCGCCACCGGCTCGACGCCCTTCTCCTACCAATGGCTCTTTGGCACCCTCCCGCTGGCGGGCGCCACGGCTTCCTCCTACAGCGTCGCCAGCGCCCAGGCGACCAATGCCGGCTCCTATTCGGTCATCGTCACGAACCTCTACGGCTCGATCACCAGCTCCGCCGCTCTGCTGACGGTCATCCTGCCGCCCCTCATCAGCACCCAGCCATCCAACCTGCTCGCCTCGGTCAGCAACTCGGTCACCTTCACCGTGGGGCTTTCCCAGGGCACCAGCCCGGCTTACCAGTGGCGCGAAAACGGGACGGCCATCTCCGGGGCCACGCAGTCCAGCCTGACACTCCCTTCCATCACGTGGAGCAGCGCGGGCACTTACTCCGTCGTGGTCAGCAACACCGCCGGCACGCAAACCAGCACGGGGGCCACGCTGATCGTTCAGCAGGCCGCCTTCGCCTTCTTCGATGGTTTCGAAACCTACAACAAGGGCGGCCTCGACAACAACACGAGCGGCGGCGCCAACGCCAACTCCGCCAACCCGTGGTGGGCCTTGTCCACGAGCACGCCCCAAAGCTGGGTCACCAACGTGGATAACGGCGTCACCCCGCACAGCGGCGCACAAATGGTATGTGCCGCCAGCAGCTCCGGCCACCAGGATTACATAAACCTCCTCTACCGCATGAATGCCGGGCAGACCTACTACGGCAATTTCATGTGCGACTGGTGGTTCTACGACCCGTTCGGCTCGAGTCCCAGCGGCGCCACCAACTCCCAGGATTACATCGCCCTCGCGGAATATGCCCCGGTCTCGACCACCAGCGACACGAGCAGCTTCACCACCTACAACCAGCGCATGTCGCTCGGCACCTATAACGGCAACACTGGATACAACTACCTCTACTACCAGGCCCGCATCATCGGGGGCGCAGGGTCATTCGGCTCCCAGAATAGTTGGTACAACACCGCCACCGTGCGCTCGGTGGGCTGGCACCATGCGCGTATCGTGGTCGGCATCCCCAACACCGCCAACTACGCGCCGGTCTCCATGTACATTGACAACATGCTCGCGCCCACGGTCACCTCGCCCGGCACCAACTTCGGCTACAACCTCATCGAGCTGAACCATTATTCGACCGGCGCCGGCATCGGCTGGTGCTACGACGACCTCACCTTCCGCGCGGCCAATGACCCGTGGATTGTCGAGCAGCCGGTCAGCACGAGCGCCAGCCCGGGCCAGGCCGCTTCGTTCTCCACCGTCGCGGTGGGCACCGGCTACCAATGGCAATTCAACGGCGCCAACATCCCCGGCGCCACGACCTCCACCTATAACCTCATCTCCGTCGCCGCCACAAACTTCGGCTCCTACGCCTGTGTCATCAGCGGCACCAACGGTACCCTCGCCACCATCCAGGCCTTGCTGACGGTGACCGGGCCGCCGGCCATTGTGGCCCAGCCCACTGGCCTCACGGTCACCCAGGCCCAGGACGCCGCCTTCAGTGTCACGCCCGCTGGCACGACGCCCCTGGGCTTCCAATGGCGCTTCAACACCACGCCCATTCTCGGGGCGAACGCCACCAACTACACGGTCCTGAGCGCTCAGCCTACCAACGCCGGCAGCTACTCAGTCGTCGTCACGAACGCCTACGGCAGCGTCACCAGCTCCGTCGTGACGCTGACTGTTCTCGCCGCGCCGACGATCATCGCCGGCCCCCTGAGCCTGACCGTCACCCAGGGACAGGACGCCCCCTTCACTGTCACTGCGAGCGGCAATCCGGCCCCCGGCTACCAATGGGAGTTCAACACCGCGCCCATCCCCGGCGCCACGGCGTCGAGCTACACCGCCTTCGCCGCCCAGGCCA
>Ga0335069_10001065_pt1 | contig 44310 bp, 38 predicted proteins | sample Lox_Sample_11_FD_206714 | JGI IMG/M metagenome (GOLD analysis project Ga0335069, IMG submission 206714) | Soil microbial communities from Loxahatchee National Wildlife Refuge, Florida, United States - Lox_Sample_1.1 | ecosystem: Environmental > Terrestrial > Soil > Wetlands | place: USA...
GGCCCCGCCGCCGCCGAGATCCGGGAGCTCGACGCCACCCGCATCCGCGTGGTGGTGCCGGCGATCGACGGCAGCACCGGCACGTCCGCGCCGGTGGTGGTCGAGGTGGCCGGCATCCAGTCGAACGCCGCGCCCTTCGTGGTGGGGCACCCGCCGGTGGTCTCCGGCATCAGCCCGGAGACGGCCGGCCCGGGCGACGTGGTGCAGGTGGCCGGCGTCGGCTTCGAGGGGAACCCGCTGCTCGACGACGTGCGCATCGGCGGCGTTCCGGCCCTCGTGGTCTCGGCCACGCCGGACTCGCTCGGCGTGGTGGTGCCGCACCTGGGCCCCGGCGAGGCCACGCGCGCGCTCGAGGTGCGTCTGCCGGGCAGCGCGAACGTCGGCGCCGGGAAGCTCGCGGTGCCGGTCCCGTCGCCGGCCGGCCTGCGCTTCGTGGCCGAGCCGTTCATCGCGCTCCCCGGCCGGCCCCACGCCGTGGTCGCCACCGGGATCGGTCCGGTGTTCGTGCTGGCCGCCTCCGGCGGCCGCTCCGCCGCGCAGCGGGCGCTGGAGGCGGAGCAGCGCCTCAACGCGGCGGTGGAGCCGCTGCGCACGACGCTGGGGCTGACCCTGGAAGCCCGCTTCGAGCCGCGGCCCCTCGTCGGCCTGGGCGGCCGTCCCGAGCCGCTGCTCGAGGTCACCGACGAGGACGCGGCGGCCTACAACGAGGACTGGACCCGGCTGCGCGGTCGCGGCGGCGCGGTCACGCCCGGGCGGCTCCTCCGCTGGTGGGAGGCCCTCGGCCGCGACCTGGTGCTGCTGGAGCTGCGCGGCGAGCGGCCCCACTTCGCGGCGGCGCTGGCGCCCGAGGGGCGCGCGCTCGTCCAGCTCTTCGACCTGGCGCAGAAGAGCGGTCGGCCGCCGTCGTCGCCGGAGGTCATGGCGCAGGCCAGGCCGCCGCTGCGCGAGGGGTTGCGGCTGCTGGCGCTGCGGGTCCCGGCCGGCGTCGCCGCCCCTGCCCCCCCGGTCGCGGCCGGCCCGGCGGCGTCGCCGGTGCGCGCCGAGACGCCACGGCTCTCGCTCGAGGGGAGCTGGCGCGGCAGCGAGCTCGAGGAAGGGAGCCGCCGCTACCTGACGGTCACGTTCTCGTCGGGGAGCGGCTCGATCTCCTATGAGGGCGGGCTGACGCTGACCATGCCCCTGGCCTCGCTCGAACCGCGCGGCCGCGACGGCGTGCGCTTCTCGGTGTACATCCGCGGGGGAACGCGCTACTACACCGGGAAGTGGGACGGCGAGAAGCTCGCCGGCCCGATCAGCACCGACCAGGAAGGACGCGAGGTGGTGGCGAGCTTCGAGCTGCGCCGCTGACGCTGCCCGCCCCCCGGGCGGCGAGCTCGTGTCAGAATGTCGTGGCCGCCGCACGCCCCAACAGGAGGACACCGTGACAGGGACCCATGCCCTGCTGGCCGCCGCGGCGGTCGCCGGGGCCGACTTCGCCACCATGCTCTACGTGTTCATGCTGGCGACGTTCATCGGCCTCGGCGTGATCACCCGCGTCTCCCGGCTGCTGCACACGCCGCTGATGTCGCTCACCAACGCCATCTCGGCCATCGCGGTGGTGGGCTCGATCGTGATCACCGGGCGGGACCACCCCTGGTACATCACCGCGCTCGGCGCCGTGGCCCTGTTCGCCTCGATGACGAACATCGTCAGCGGCTTCCTGATCACCGACCGCATGCTCAAGATGTTCAAGACGGAGCGGGGGAAGGAGCCCCGCCGATGACGGGCGGCGTGGCGCCGATCGAGCTGGTCTACCTCGCCTCCGCCGCGCTGTTCATCTTCGCCCTCAACTGGATGAACGCCCCGCGGACCGCCCGCCGCGGCGTGCTCGCCGGTGTCGTCGCCATGACCCTGGCCGTCCTCGGTACCCTGCTGACGCCGGGGATCGTGCACTGGGGCGCCATCGCCGGGGCGATCGCCGTCGGCTTCGTGGTGGGGGTGCCGCTGTCGCGGGTGGCGCTCACCGCCGTTCCCCAGCGGACGGCGCTCTCGCACGCCTTCGGCGGGCTGGCGGCCGGGCTGGTGGGGGCGGCCGAGTACTACCTGGGGCTGTCCGCCGGGGGCGCGGACCTCACCCGCTTCCGCATGACCGCGATCAGCGCCGAGATCATCCTGGGCTTCCTGACCTTCACCGGCTCGCTGATGGCGGCGGGCAAGCTGCAGGAGATCCGCTGGATCCCGCAGCGGCCGGTGACCTACCGATTCCAGAACGCGACCAACCTCGGCCTGCTGGCGATCGCGGTGGTGTGCGGGGTGGCGCTCATCGTCCGGCCGGCGCAGGTGACCTTCCTGTTCCCGGTGATGATCGCCCTGTCGCTGGCCTTCGGCGTGCTCCTGATCATCCCCATCGGCGGGGCCGACATGCCGACGGTGATCTCGCTGCTCAACTCCTACGCCGGCCTGTCGGCGGTGGCCATGGGCTTCGTGCTCGACAACAAGCTGCTGGTGGTGGCCGGCGCCCTCGACGGCTCCTCCGGCCTCATCCTGTCGATCATCATGTGCCGGGCCATGAACCGCTCCTTCGCCAACGTGCTGTTCGGGGCCTTCGGCCAGGTGCAGCAGAAGGCCGCCGCCGGCGAGCAGAAGGCGGTGAAGCAGGAGACGCCGGAGGGCGCGGCCCAGGCGCTGGAGCAGGCGCAGCTGGTGGTGGTGGTGCCTGGCTATGGCCTGGCCGTGGCGCGGGCGCAGCAGCGGGTGCGCGAGCTCTACGACCAGCTCAGCAGGCGCGGGGTCGACGTGCGCTTCGCCATCCACCCGGTCGCCGGGCGCATGCCAGGCCACATGAACGTGCTGCTGGCCGAGGCCGACATCCCCTACGACAAGCTGGTGGAGATGGACGACATCAACCCCGACATGCCCCAGTGCGACGTGTGCCTGGTGGTGGGGGCGAACGACGTGGTCAACCCGGCCGCCCGCCACGAAAAGACCAGCCCCATCTACGGCATGCCCATCATCGACGCCGACAAGGCGAAGCTGACGATCGCCATCAAGCGCACGATGAACCCCGGCTTCGCCGGCATCGACAACGAGCTCTACACGGCCGAGCACACCTACATGCTGTTCGGCGACGCCAAGCAGGTGGTCGGCGAGCTGGTGAAGCAGCTCTCCGGCGGGTCCGGGATGCACTGACCGCCTGGGACCGAAAGATCGGCCCGGGCGTCCGAAAGATAGCTTGGCGGAGGTGTCAGCCCCGGGCTAGAGTCGAATGGGTCGGACTGTCCGGCCCATGGCGGGCGGCGCCGTGCGTCGGCTTTCCCCCCGTCGGGAGGAGACTGAAGGATGGGCAGCCTGGGGATGCCGGAGCTCCTGCTGATCGCGCTGGTGTTCATCATCATCTTCGGCGGCGGCAAGCTGCCTCAGCTGGGCCGCGGCCTCGGCGAGGGCATCCGCAACTTCCGGGAGGCGATGCGCGAGGGCGAGCGCGGCTCCGACGAGAGGAAGGACCGCGAGCCGACCGCGGAGGCGAGGACGGAACCGGCGGCGGAGGCCAAGACCCAGGACGGTGGCAAGGCCTAGAAGGCCGGCGCTGCGGGCGGCCGTCCCGCTGCTGGGCCTCCTTCACCCGTGGGGCGCGGCGCCCGCCGCCGCCGGAGACCCCAGCCTGCTGCATCGGCTCGACGCCACCGACGGGTGGTTCGTCGCCGGGGGTGGGCTGCTGTCACTCAGCCGCCACCTCCGACTGGACCTGCAGGGCCGCCACTCGCAGACCGACGCCGTGGCCGGCCGGGCCTACCTGCGCCGCAACCACCACCGCACCGGGGCATTCCCCATGCGCCGTGAGGCTCAGCCGTCCAGCCGGAGGCCGCGGCGCAGCTTCTCCCGCTGCTCGGGCGTGAGCGGGAGCCGCGACAGCGCCGCCCTCAGGCCCTCCGCGTTCGGCGGGCTGGCGCGATAGCCGCAGCGGGGCAGCAGCTCGGGGTTCGCCTGCCAGAGCAGGAGCCGGGGGTAGTCGCGGCACATCCCCGGCCGCGAGGCGTAGCTGTCGCAGGAGCGGGTGGCGTGGTCGAAGTGCGTGCAGCGGAACACGAACGTCCAGCCCTCCTCCTCCGCGCGTACCGGGAGGAACCCGTTCACGCGCCGTTGCCACCACAGGAACAGGCGCCGCACGGGCCACCACGACCAGGTGAGCGCACCCACGGCGATCGCAGGCGCCTCGCAGCAGCTCGCGCACCGCCGGCAGTCGCCACCCAGCCTCCAGGGCCGTTCGCCTCGCGCCCAGCGCACCGCTCGGTGGACGGCGAGGTCGGCCTGGAAGCGCCAGAGCGCGACCCGCTTCACCGCCGCGAGGACGAGCGAGTCGCACACGGGGCAACGCTATCATGCCTTCCCCTGGCCGGCGGATCGCCCCAGCCCTGGGCGGCCATCTCCGGGTACCGCCCCGCGGCCGGCAAGCCGGCGGAATCGGCTAGGACGCCGGCTCCAGGACCGCGACGGCGAACGGCGGCAGCTCGATGGTGTCTCCTGCGACTGGACGTGCCGTGGCCGGACCGTCGCCCTCGCCCGCGACCAGGGCCAGCGACTCGCCAGGGGCGCCGCCTACTGCCACCCGCTGCACGCGGTCGCGCAGGTTGACGAGCAGCAGCCGACGGGTGCCGGCACGGCCGAGGAACCCGCGGGCGTGGACCGCCCCGCCGTCCACGCGGGTGGCGACCAGGGCGTCGCCGGGCGCGAAGCGCTCGCGCAGGAGCCTCAGCGTCCAATAGCGCGCGTTCGGCCGCCCGGTCTCCCAGTCGAGCATGGTCACGCTCGGGAACTGCGTCGGGTAGCCGACGAGCTGCGACTCGCCCACGTCCTCGATCCCCAGCTCCGACAGGCGCGACCACAGGTACGCGTAGACGGCACTCGCCAGGTTCCAGTAGTACGCGGGCATCCGGCCGTCCTTCGAGAGCAGGTGGTCGGCGATCATCCCGACCTCGTTCACCATGGTCCGGGTGCCCGGCGAGAGTCGCTGGCGCATGCGCTCGATGAAGCGCACGCCGGTGAGGAAGTGGTCGGCCTCCTCGAAGGCCGTGAAGGCGTGGGCCTCGCGCGGCTGGTCGGCCGAGGGGGAGGCGTAGAAATGGTAGGAGACGGCGTCGAGCGGCACGCCCGGCGCGTGGTTCGTCGGGTCGAGGAAATGCTCGAAGAACTCCGGGGCCCGGCGCGGAAAGGCGAGCGAAGCGCCGACGAAGCGCGTCTGCGGCGAGACCGAGTGCACGGCGGCCACCACGGCGTCGTAGATCCGCGTGTAGGCCTGCCCGTCCAGCTCGTGCTCGAGGTCCGGCTCGTTGAGCACCTCCCACCAGGGAATCGCGTAGCGGTGGTCGGAGCGGTGCGTGCGGCCGAGCTCGTCGGTGAAGCCGCCGCGCGCGTACCAGGAGGCGAGTCGAGCGTAGTAGCCGGCCAGCTCGGCGGCGCCGGGATCGTTCAGCTCCCGGCCCTGCGTGTAAGTCCAGGTGACCTCGTCCGGGTCGCGCGGGAAGGCGACCGCCGCGGGTGTCTTCCACATCCACTGGGGCGAGGTGCTGAAGTTCAGGACCACGGGGTGCCCGGAGGTCGCCTCCATGAAGTCCGAGACCAGCGGGTCGATCAGGGAGAGGTCCCAGGAGGTCCGCCCCTTGCGCGGCGGCTCCAGCTCCGCGACCGCGAGGCGGGGGTAGGGCAGCCAGGGCACGAAGCGGACGTCGTCGGCGCCCAGGTCGCGCAGCGCGCGGAAGGCCGCGTCGTGGATCCTCGAGCCGCGGCGCAGCAAGGGGTTGACGACCACCTGCAGCGTGGCGCTGGTGCGGGACACCCGCTCGACGGTGCCCCAGTCCACCGAGACCCTCACGGCTGCCGGGCTCGTCTGCGCCGACGAGTAGGGCAGCGACGCCATCCCCGCCAGCAGGGCCGCCGCCACGGCGATCAGCGGGAGCGAACCCGTCCTGGCCATGCGACCTCCTTGTCTGGACGCAGCATCAGGCGCCGGCGCGCGACCAGGCGGCGAGGACGCGGTCCATGGCGGCGTGCACCTCGGGCTTCACCACCCAGCGCCTCGGGTCGGCCTGGAACCAGGCGATCGTCCGGCGGATCCCCTCGTGGAACGGGATGGAGGCCAGGTAGCCCGGAGCGTAGCGGCGGATCTTCGAGTTGTCGAATAGCACGCTGTGGGCCTTGTCCCCGAGGAGGCCGGCGCCCATCTCCGGGTCGATGCGGGCGACGAAATCGGAGGGGACGTGGACGACCTGCGCCTCGACCCCGAGCGCGCCGGCGATGGTGGCGTAGATCTGGTTCCAGGTGAGCGACTGGTCGGACGTGATGTGGAAGCTCTCGCCGATCGCCTCTGGGTGGCCGAGGAGGGGCACGAACCCCCTGGCGAAGTCGTCGGCGTGGGTCACCGTCCACAGGCTGGTACCGTCGCCGTGGACGATGATCGGCCGGCCCGCCTGCAGCCGGTCGAGGAGCGTGGCGCAGCCCCAGCCCCCGATGGCGATCGGCAGGACGGTGTCGTAGGTCAGGCTGGGCCGGACGATGGTGGCGGGGAAGCCGCTCTCGCGGTACGCGCGGACCAGCACCTCCTCGCAGGCGATCTTGTCGCGCGAGTACTGCCAGTAAGGGTTGCGCAGGGGCGTCGACTCGGTGATGAACGGCGAACGGGGCGGCTTCTCGTAGGCCGAGGCCGAGGAGATGAAGACGAACTGCCGGGTGCGCGGACCGAAGAGGGCGACGTCGCGCTCGACGTCGGCGGGGACGTAGGCGATCCAGTCCACGACGGCGTCGAAGCGCTCGCCGCCCAGCGCCGACTCGACTGCCCGCGGTTCGTGGGCGTCCGCCACCACGGTGCGCACGCCGTCGACGACGGTGCCGCGCCGGCCGCGGTTGAGGTGCCACAGCTCGATGCCGCGGGCGACGGCCAGCCGGCTGACGGCCGCGCTGATGAACCCGGTGCCGCCGACGAAGAGAACGCGCATGGGGCCCCCCAGACGGAAGAGGCCGCGGGCCTCGCAGCCCGCGGCCTGGCTGAGGTCGGGACGGCGGCCTAGGCGACCGTGACCTCCCTGCAGAGGTACACGTCCTGGATCGCGTTCAGCAGCTTCACGCCCTCGGCCAGCGGGCGCTGGAAGGCCTTGCGGCCGGAGATGAGGCCCATGCCGCCGGCGCGCTTGTTGACGACGGCCGTCTTCACGGCCTCGGCGAAGTCGTTCTCGCCCGAGGCGCCGCCGCTGTTGATGAGGCCGGCGCGGCCCATGTAGCAGTTGGCCACCTGGTAGCGGCAGAGGTCGATCGGGTGGTCGCTGGTCAGCTCGGAGTAGACCCGCTTGTCGGTCTTGCCGTAGGGGTTCTCCTTGCTGTTGATGGCGTTGTAGCCGCCGTTGTTCTCCGGCAGCTTCTGCTTGATGATGTCCGCCTCGATCGTCACCCCGAGGTGGTTGGCCTGTCCGGTCAGGTCGGCCGAGACGTGGTAGTCCTTGTCCTTCTTGAAGGCGGGGTTGCGCAGGTAGCACCACAGCACGGTCGCCATCCCCATCTCGTGGGCGGCCTGGAAGGCCTGCGAGACCTCGATGATCTGGCGCGCGGACTGGTCGGAGCCGAAGTAGATGGTCGCGCCCACCGCCACCGCACCCATGTCCTTCGCCTGCTTGATGGAGGCGAAGAAGATCTGGTCGAACTTGTTGGGGTAGGTCAGGAACTCGTTGTGGTTGAACTTGAGCAGGAAGGGGATCCGGTGCGCGTACTTGCGGGCGACGCCGCCGAGCACACCGAGGGTGGAGGCGACCGCGTTGCAGCCGCCCTCCATCGCCAGCTTCACGATGTTCTCGGGGTCGAAGTACATCGGGTTCTTCGCGAAGGACGCGCCCGCCGAGTGCTCGATGCCCTGGTCGACCGGCAGGATGGACATGAAGCCGGTGCCGGCGAGGCGGCCGTTCGAGAGCAGCGTCTGCAGCGCGCGCAGGACCGGCGTCGGCCGGTCGGAGCCGGCGTAGATCTCGTCCACCCACTGCGGGCCCGGCAGGTGCAGGCTCGACTTGGGGATGCCCTTGCAGGTGTGGTCGAGGAGCGAGCGGGCGTCCTTGCCCAGGTACTCCTCGATCTTGGCGATGCCGACCGAAGCCGTCAGCGTGCTCATGATTGCCTTGTCTCCTTCATGGATTGGGTCGCGGGTCAGTTGAGTCGGGCCGCCATGTGGCGCAGCTGCGCGACGCGGGCGGCGGTCTCCCCAGCGTCCCTCGCCTGCGGGGCGAGCGAGAGGTAGCGCTCGAGGTCGTCCGCCGCCAGCGCGTAGCAGTCGAGGGCGGCGTACAGGAGGCCCCGGTCGCGCAGGTCGTCCGCGCTGCCGGGCTGGATGCGGACCAGCAGGTCCACCACACGCAGCGCGCGCTCCCTGTCCTGGTCCCGTAGATAGATGGCCTTGAGGTTGCGGAGGATGCGCTCGAGCATGTCGCGGGGGCTGCAAGGCTGCAGCATGCGCGGCTCGAGCTTGACGCTCCCGTTGAAGATGCGGTCGAGACGTTCCTGGCAGTCCTTCTCGGTGAGCAGCAGCCCGCCCTGGAAGGGGTCCACCAGCAGCGGCTGCCGCGGCGTGTGCACGCGCACCACGAAGTGCCCGGGCAGTCCGACCCCCTCGACCGAAAGGCCGGCCCTCCGCGCCACCTCGATGAACACGGTCGAGAGCGTGATCGGGATGCCGGTGCGACGGTCGATCACCTCGTTGAGGTAGCTGTTGCGCGCGTCGTAGTAGCGCTCGACGTTGCCCCGGAAGCCCAGCTCCTGGAAGAGGTAGCGGTTGAGCGCCATGATCGCGCGCTCCCGGCGCGGCTCGTGGGCCAGCCGCTCGCGCAGCGCTTCGCCCATCTCGTCGATGCGGGCGAGGTAGGCGGCGACGTCGAGGCCGGGGTACTCCTCGCTGGCGACCAGCAGCGCCGCCTCCGCGAGGTCCACCTCGCCGGCCGGCCGGCCGAGCACCCGCTCCAGCCGGCTTGCAGCATCGTCCGTCGCCTGAGGGCGCATGCACACCAGTCCGAAGCGCGCAGTATAGCAGGTGGGCTTCGTGCGCCGGGCGGTGAATCGCCCTCCCGGGCGGCGGTCAGGCGGTCGCCGGCACCGGCAGCGGCGGCAGGCCCAGCACCTCCCGGACGCGGCCGCTGGTGACCTCGCCGCCGCGGGCCAGCATGGTCTCGCGCACGATCTCGTCCGGGCCGTCCAGCTGCGGCTCGCCGTTCTTCACGAGGTTCGCCACGAAGTTGGAGACGTTCTTCGCGTAGAGCTGGCTGGCGTGGAAAGGCAGGGCGGCCGCCAGGTTGAGGGGTCCCAGGATGCTGACCCCGTCCCTCACCACCGTCTGCCCGCCGACGGTCAGCTCGCAGTTGCCGCCCTGCTCGGCCGCCAGGTCGACGATCACCGACCCCGGCCGCATGGCCCGCACCATGTCCCCGGTCACCAGCACCGGGGCCTTCCGGCCGGGGACCGCCGCGGTGCCGATCACCACATCGCTATCGGCCACCACCCTTCCCAGCAGCTCGCGCTGGCGTCGGTAGAAGTCCTCGTCCTGCGCCTTCGCGTAGCCTCCCTTGTCCTCTGCGGCGGCGGTCGGGAGGGGCAGCTCGACGAAGCGCGCGCCCAGGCTCTGGATCTGGTCCTTGACCGCCGGCCTCACGTCGTAGGCCTCCACCACCGCCCCCAGCCGGCGGGCGGTGGCGATCGCCTGCAGCCCGGCGACACCGGCCCCGATCACGAGCACGCGGGCGGGTGAGACGGTGCCGGCCGCGGTCATCAGCATCGGCATCATCTTCGGCAGCACGTCCGCCGCCAGCAGCACCGCCTTGTAGCCGACGACGGTCGCCATCGAGGACAGCGCGTCCATGCTCTGGGCCCGGGTGATCCGCGGCAGCAGCTCGAGAGCGAAGGCGGTCGTGCCGCTCTGCACCAGGGGCGTGAGCTCCCGCGCTCGCTGCAGGGGGTCGAGGAAGCCGACCACCACGTGCTCGCGCCCCAGCCGGCGCAGGAGGTCCTGGTCGTGGCCGCCGGCCAGGGAGCGGACCGTCAGCAGCAGGCGCGCCTGCTCCAACACCGCCGCTCGGTCGGCCAGGGTGGCACCCTTCTCCGCATACTGCGCATCCAGGTAGCCGGCGGCCTCGCCGGCGCCTCTCTCGACCAGCACCTCGACCCCGGCCTTTCCCAGCGGCGGCAGCGCCGCCGGCACCGCCGCTACCCGGGTCTCGCCCGGCCAGGTCTCCTTCAGCACGCCTGCCTTCATGGGGTCCCCCCGGTGAGGATACGGTGTCCGCCGGGGGGCTTGCCAACCGGCGGGCTTAGTCGTATATTCGCAATATCGAATGGAGGTGGGTGGTGATCGACCCCGAGCTGATCCCGCAGGTGGCGCAGCGCTTCAAGGCGCTGGCCGACGCGGGGCGGCTCCGCCTGCTGGCCTCGCTGCAGAAGGGCGAGCGCAGCGTCGGCGAGCTGGTGGAGGAGACCGGCCGCACCCAGCCCAACGTCTCCCAGCACCTGGCCAGCCTGACCCACGCCGGCATCGTGGAGGCCCGCCGGGAGGGGAACAAGGTGTACTACCGCATCGCCGACCCCACCATCGTCCGCATCTGCGACGCCGTCTGCGACAGCGTGGTGGCCCGGGCCCGCGCCCTGGGGCGCGAGGCGGCGGTGCTGGCCGCGCGACGGCGCAGCCGCGCGGGCGCGGAACGCTAGGCGTCGTCCAACCCTGAAGGAGCAGGAGCCGATGTGTCACAGGATCAAGTGCGAGCGCTGCGGCAAGCCGACCTGGAGCGGCTGCGGGGCCCACGTGGAGCAGGCGCTGGCCGGGGTGCCCAAGGACCAGCGCTGCCAGTGCCCGCGTCCGAAGGGCATCCTGTCCCGGCTGCTCGGCCGGTGAGGCGATGAGCGATCCCCTCCGCATCGCGATCGTGGGGGGCGTGGCCGGGGGCGCCAGCGCCGCCGCGCGTGCCCGCCGTCTCTCGGAGACGGCCGAGATCACGGTCTTCGAGCGCGGCCCTCACGTCTCCTTCGCCAACTGCGGGCTGCCGTACCACGTGGCCGGCGTCATCGCCGACCGCCGCCGGTTGCTGGTGCAGACGCCCGAGAGCCTGCGCGCCCGCTTCGCCCTGGACGTTCGCGTGAACAGCGAGGTGGTGCGCATCGACCGGCAGGCGAAGGAGCTGGTGGTGCGCGAGCGGGGTGGTCGCGAGTACCGGCACGCCTACGACGCGCTGGTGCTGAGCCCGGGCGCCGAGCCGCTGCGGCCGCCCGTCCCCGGGGTCGACCACCCGCGGGTGCGCACGCTGCGCAGCCTCGAGGACATGGACGCCGTGGTCGACCTGCTGGGCCGGGCCCCGTCGACGACCGTGCTGGTGGCCGGCGCCGGCTACATCGGCCTGGAGATGGCGGAGGCGCTCCGCCAGCGCGGGGCGAAGGTGGTGCTGGTCGAGAGGCTGCCCCAGGTGATGGCCGTCGCCGATGCCGAGATGGTCGCGCCGTTGCACGAGGAGCTGCGGCGCCATGGTGTCGACCTCCGGCTGTCGACCTCGGTGCAGGCCTTCGAGACGGCGCCGGCCGACGGGCTGGCCGCCGTGCTGTCGGACGGCACGCGCGTGGAGTGCGGCTTCGCGCTGCTGGCGGTCGGGGTGCGGCCGGAGACGCGGCTGGCGCGGGAGGCCGGCCTGGAGATCGGCCCGAGCAGCGGCATCCGCGTGGACGCGCAGATGCGCACCAGCGACCCGGCCATCTGGGCGGTGGGCGACGCGGTGGAGGTGACCGACCTGGTGCGCGACCAGCCGGCGCTCATCCCGCTCGCCGGGCCCGCCAACCGGCAGGGGCGGATCGCCGCCGACGCCATCCTCGGGCGTCCCAGCCGCTACTCGGCGACCCAGGGCACCGCGGTGTGCAAGGTGTTCGAGCTGGCGTTCGCCATGACCGGCGCCAGCGAGCGCGGGCTGCAGCGGTCCGGCATCGCCTACCGCCGTGTGTACGTCCACCCCGCCGACCACGCCACCTACTACCCCGGGGCGCGGCCGATCAGCCTCAAGCTGCTGTTCTCGCCGGAGGACGGCCGCATCCTCGGTGCCCAGGCCGTGGGCCGCGCCGGCGTCGACAAGCGCATCGACGTGATCGCCACGGCGCTGCGCGCCGGCATGACCGTGTACGACCTCGAGGACCTCGAGCTGTGCTACGCGCCCCCGTTCGGGAGCGCGAAGGACCCGGTGAACATGGCCGGCTTCGTGGCCGCCAACGTGTTGCGCGGAGACGTGGCCCTGTGGGAGCCGGAGGAGCTGGCGGGGTTGGGCCCGGCGCAGCTGCTCGTCGACGTCCGCACGCCCGCCGAGGTCCGTGCCGGCACCATCCCCGGGGCCATCTGCCTGCCGGTCGACGAGATGCGCGAGCGCGCGGGCGAGCTGCCGAGGGACAAGGAGCTGCTGCTCTTCTGCCGGGTGGGGCTGCGCGCCTACGTGGCGGCGCGGATGCTCTCCCAGCTCGGCTTCAGGGTGCGCAACCTCTCGGGCGGCTACCTGCGGTACCTGATGTGGCAGACGACGGCGCCGCAGCCGGAGGCCGCCGCCGCAGGTGCGGTCCCGCAGCTGGCGGGCTGAGCCGGCGTGTTCCCCGTCCTCTTCCGGATCGGCAGCTTCGAGGTCACCAGCTTCGGCCTGATGGTCGGCCTCGGCGCCGTGGTCGGCGCGTGGATCCTCACGCGCGAGGCGGAGGCTCGCGGCCTCGGCGAAGCCTCGAACCTGGCGCTCGTCGCCCTCGTCGCCGGGATGGCCGGCGCCAAGCTGCTGTGGGTCGGCGAGCACCACGGCGAGGAGCCCGCGCTCGAGCTGCTGACCAGCCGCGGCGGCCTGAGCTGGTTCGGCGGCCTGGTCGGAGGCGTGGTGGGCGGGCTGGCCGTGGTCCTGCACCGTCGCTGGCCGGTGGTGCCGCTGCTGGCGGCGGCCGCCCCCGCCGTCGCCGCGGGCCAGGCGCTCGGCCGCATCGGCTGCTTCCTGGTCGGCGACGACTACGGCCGTCCCACCGGCCTGCCCTGGGGCCTGGCCTTCCCGCGCGGGCTGCCTCCGACCGCCGTGCCCGTGCACCCGACGCAGATCTACGAGGCGGCCTTCCTCGGGGTGCTGACCTGGCTGCTGCTCCGCTGGCGCCGCCGCGGCGTCCCCGACCTGGCGCTGCTCGGGCGCTATTGCCTGCTGGCCGGCGGCTTCCGGTTCCTGCTGGAGTTCGTGCGGGTCAACGTGCGCGTCGCCGCGGGGCTCACCGTGGCGCAGTACGCGTCGGTCCTGCTGCTGCTCGCCGGGGTCGCGCTGCTCGTCCGCTCCCGTCGGCGCGCGTCGTCCGCGATGGCGTCCTGAGCCTCGCGCGCGCATCGGCCGCGCGCGGGGACCCGCAGAACGGCGATACACTCCCGGCTGCACGCGTGCGCGGGAGGCAGCATGGCCACTCCGGTTCCGCCCTCGACGGTCTCGCCGGTCGACGCGCTCCGCGAGGCGTTCGACCACGCTCGCCGCCAGCTCTTTCCCCTCCGCTTCGAGAAGTGGCTGGTGCTCGGGCTCCTGGCGTTCCTGGACCAGTGTGGCCGATCCTTCCACAGCGCGGGCGGCCCAGGAGGGCACCACGGCCCCGTGGACATGAACGTGCCGCCGGGCATTCCCGAGGGGCCGCACGGCCCCGCTGGCCTCGCGGACTGGCTGGTGCGGATGACCAGCTGGCTCTCCGCGCACGCGCCGCTGGTCGTCGCCGTGGTGCTGGGCAGCGTGCTGGTGATCGCGGTGCTGGCGGCGATCGTCCTCTGGTTCAATTCCCGCGGCGTCTTCATGTACCTCGACGCCGTGGTCAGCGGCCGCACCGACATCGGTCGTCCCTGGCGGCAGCACGCGGGCGCGGCCGCCTCCTACTACGGCTGGAGCCTGGGGCTGTCGCTGGCGGTGCTGTTCACCATGCTGTTCGCGGGGGGGGTGGTGGCCGCGAGCGCCTTCGCCCTGGCCACCGGCAGGCTCCACGAGACCGGCGGCTGGCTCGCCGCCGCGGCCTTCACCCCGATCCTGCTGCTGCTCCTGCTGGCGCTCCCGCTCCTGGCCCTGGCGCGGGTCGCGCTGCGCGACTTCGTCGCACCCCTGCAGCTGGCGACGGGACTGCCCTGCGGACCGGCGGCGCGCGTGCTCGAGGGCCTGGTGATGCAGCAGCCGGGCGCCTTCGTGTTGTACCTGCTGCTGAAGCTGGTCGTGGTCGTCGGCACCGGCATCGTGGTCACGGTCCTGGGCTGCCTGACCTGCTGCCTCGGCTTCCTGCCGGTGGTCATGCAGGTCGTCTTCCAGCCGCTGTTCTTCTTCGAGCGCTCCTTCTCCGTGTTCCTGCTGCGGCAGCTGGGCTACGACGTGCAGGCCCGGCTCGCCTGACGGAACCGCCTCCCCACCCCGGGTGTCGAAGTGGGTGAGAGAGGGGGTGGACGATGGACCGCAGCCGCGTGCTGTGCCCGTCGATCTCCTTGGCTGCCCGCGCTGCCTTCGCGGCGACCCTGCTGTTCGCCTCGCTGCTGATGCCGGAACGCCTGCCGCTCCCGCCGGACGGGGGCTTCATCGGCCGGGTCCGGCTGGACGCGTCCATGCTCGGCCGGATCGCCGGTCCGCCGGCGGTCGGGCCGTTGGATCCCGTCCGCCGCCTCCCGCCGCGGGTCCCACCGCGTCCCTCGCAGGCGGCCATCTCGTCGTTGGCGGGTTTCGTGCCCAGTCCCGATACCATCGACCTCACGGGCGCGCCCGGGATCGAGGGCCTGCCACCAGGTCTGCCCATGGGCAACGGAACCGGCGTCTGCCTCGTCGACTGCGGCACCGACCAGGGCGACGGAAGGACGATTGCCGCCGACAACTTCCTGCCGAGACCCGTCGGCACGTCCGCGCTGGTGCGGGCCGGCCGCGGCGGCATCCTCCAGGAGCCGCACAAGCTGCGCCACGTCGCGCCCGAGTACCCGCCGCTGGCCATCGCCACCCGCGTGCAGGGCCGCGTGGTCCTCGACTGCGTGATCGACGAGAACGGCCGCATGGCGTCGGTGACGGTGCTGAGCGGCAACCCGTTGCTGGAGGCGTCGGCGGTCGAGGCCGTGCGCCAGTGGCGCTACACCCCGACCCTGCTCGACGGCGTCCGCGTCAGCGTGCTGCTCACGGTCAGCGTCGACTTCCGGCTGCGCTGAAGTGAGGTGGCCGAGGACCGCGCGTCGCCGACCCCGGCCCGTGCCGTCTCGGACGACTCGATCGGCCTATTCGCTGACCGACAGGTAGGTGTAGCCCTCGAGGGCTTCTTCGTAGCGTTTCATGAAGCGGCCGGACTCGGCCATGGTGATGCGCTTCTCGCGCAGCGCCGCCTCCACCGAGCGGCGGACCCGGGAGACCAGGTCCTCCTTGTTGTACTGCACGTAGGAGAGGACCTCGGACACCGAGTCACCCTCCACCACGTGCTCCACGCTGTAGTCGTCGCCCTCGATCTTGACGTGCACGGCGTCGGTGTCGCCGAAGAGGTTGTGCAGGTCGCCCAGGATCTCCTGGTAGGCGCCGACCAGGAAGGTGGCGATCAGGTACTCGTCGCCGTTCGGGGTGTGCAGCTCCAGGAAGCCCTTGACGTCGCGCAGGTCGATGAACTCGTCGATCTTGCCGTCGCTGTCGCAGGTGAGGTCGGCCACGATCCCGCGCCGCTGCGGCTGGCGGTTGAGGCGGTGGATGGGGATGGTGGGAAACAGCTGCTTGACCGCCCAGTGGTCGGGCATCGACTGGAAGAGCGAGAAGTTGCAGTAGTAGGTGTCGCTCAGCTGGCGCTCGAGACCCTCGAGCTCGTCCGGCACGTACGGCAGCTCGCGGACGATCTTCAGCAGCTTCTCGCAGATCGCCCAGAACATCTCCTCCACCCGCGCCCGCGCCTTGAGGTCGAGGACGCCCAGGTTGAAGGCGGTGATCGCCTCCTCCTTGATCTGCAGGGCGTCGTGGTAGGCCTCCTGGAAGTTCTTGCGCGAGACGCCGGAGAAGGTCTCCCAGAGCTGGTGCAGCACCGGGTGGTCCTCCCGGCCCGGGGCCGAGGGGTTGTGGCCGGAGAGGATCTCGTTGGTCGCCAGCACGTTGTAGACCAGCACGGAGTGGTGGGCGACCAGCGCCCGCCCCGACTCGGTGACCAGGTCCGGGTGCGGCACGCCGCGGGCGTTGCACGCCTCCGCCACCTGGCTGACGATGTCGGCCGCGTACTCCTGCAGCGTGTAGTTGACCGAGGAGTGGAAGTTCGTCTGGCTGCCGTCGTAGTCGACGCCCAGGCCGCCGCCGCAGTCGAGGATGCGCATGTTGGCGCCCATCCCGTGGAGCTCGACGAAGATGCGGCTGGCCTCGCGCAGGGCGTCCTTGACCGCGCGGATGTTGGTGATCTGCGAGCCGATGTGGAAGTGAAGCAGCTGCAGGCAGTCGAGCATGCCGACCGAGCGCAGCTTCTCCACGGTGGTCACGATCTCGGCGGTGGTGAGGCCGAACTTGGAGCGGTCGCCGGTCGACTCCACCCACTTGCCCGCGCCCTTGGTGGTGAGCCGGGCGCGCACGCCGATCACCGGCCGCAGGTCCAGCTCCGCCGCCGCCGCCAGGATGGTGTCGAGCTCGCCCAGCCGGTCCATGGTGATGACCACCCGCCGGCCGAGCTTCTGGGCCAGGAGGGCGGTCTCGATGAAGGCGCGGTCCTTGTACCCGTTGCACAGGATGAAGGCCTCGGGGTTCTCCTGCAGGGCGAGGGCCACCAGCAGCTCGGGCTTCGAGCCCGCCTCGATGCCGAGGTTGAACGGGCGCCCGTACTGCATCAGCTCCTCGACCACGTGCCGCTGCTGGTTGACCTTGATCGGGTAGACCCCGCGGAAGGTGCCCTTGTAGTCGTTCTCGGCCATCGCCTGCTGGAAGGCGCCGAACAGCTGCTCGACGCGCGTGCGCAGGATGTCGGAGAAGCGGATGAGGATGGGCAGGCTCAGGCCGCGGCTGCGGAGGTCGTCGACGAGCTCCTTGAGGTCGATGCGCAGCGAGCCCGGTCCTGCGGGAGTGACGGCGATGTCGCCGGCCTCGTTGATGGTGAAGAAGTCCCGGCCCCAGCCGTTGACGTTGTAGAGTTCCAGCGAGTCCTTGACCGTCCAGGCCCTCAGGTCAGTCTGCAACTTCGCCCTGCACCTCCTGCGCTCGAGCGAGCACGCGATTCGAGTGTACAGGTCCGTGCGGTGAAGTCCAGAGGGAACTGAGGGTTCCACGCGGTTTTGCGCGGGGAACCGCCGACGGTCTCAGCGCGTGGCCAGCTCGGCGTCGATGACCTGGGTGAAGTCCTCGAGCGGCCGGGCCCCCGAGATCATCCGGCCGTTGACGAAGTAGGCCGGCGTGCCGGTCACGCCCAGCGACTCGCCCTGCTCGAAGGCGGCCCGGATCTCCTCGTCGTGGCGTCCCGCGCCGAGGCAGGAGGCGAAGTCGGCCGCCTTGAGGCCGAGCTTGTCGGCGCGCCCCTTGAGGTCGGCCTCGTCGAGCGCCCCGCTCTGGTTCATCAGGCCGCGGTGGTACTCCCAGAACCGGCCCTGCTCGCCGGCGCAGCGGGCGGCACGCGCGGCGGGGAAGGCGCCCGGGTGGCCGTCCAGCGGGAAGTCCATGTGGACCAGGCGCACCTTGCCCTGGTACCGGGAGAGGACCTGCTCGATCACCGACTGCGCCCGGTGGCAGTAGGGGCACTGGTAGTCGGTGAACTCCACGATCGAGACCGGCGCGCCGGCCGGCCCGTCGACGGGTGCGTTGTCGGGAATGGCGACCGTCACCCGCGGCGGCTCGAGCCGGACCGCGACCCGCGCCTTGTCCCGCAGCTCCTTCAGGAAGGCGGCGCGGCGCGCTCCCTGGGCGCGGCCGTTCATCACCTCCCGGATGCGGGCCATGGCCTGCGCCTTGGGCGTGGCGCCGAAGCTGGGGGCGTTCTCATCGTAGATGGAGCCGACCCTGCTCTCGGACACCGGTTCCACCTTGTCGGTCACCTCGCGCTTCAGCAGCGCCTCCGGGGAGATCCCACGGCGAGCGGCCTCCGCGGCCAGCAGGCGCTCGCCGATCATGTCGTCCAGCGCCTGCCGCCGGATCTCGTACTCCTCCTGGCGCACCCGTGCCAGCCGGCCGGCGGCCTTCTGCTCCAGGTCGGCGGCCAGGATGGGGGCGCCGTCGATCTCCGCCACCACGCCGACGCCGGAGACGGTCGGCGAGGAGGCGGCTGCGGGTGCCGGGGACGAGCCGGGGGAGGCGGCACCGGGCGCGCGGGAGCAGGCGGCGACGGCGACGACCGGGAGCAGCAGCAGGAAGGAGTGCGGGCGGCGGCGGAGCATGCGACAGGCTAAGCGGTGGCCCGTCGGCCGTCAACGCTGTGGGACCACGCCGTGGGACCATGACACTCGCGGCGTCCGGCTGTCGATGCCTTACACTGTCCGCCTGTGCGGGCCCGCGTCTTCCGCCTGGTGCTGCCGGCGCTCGGCCTGCTGGCCGCGTTCGCGGCCGCCCGGGGCGCGCTGCACGCCGTCACCTTCGCCCTGCCGGTCTCGAACGACGACGCCATCCTGCTGCTGATGGGCCGTCACGTCCTGAAGGGCGAGCTGGCGACCACCCTGTGGAACCAGCCGTACAACGGCGCGCTCGACGCCTACCTGCTGGCGCCCTTGCTGGCGCTCTTCCCGCACCACGAGGCCTTCCGCCTGTACCAGCTCCTCTGTGCGCTGCTGCTGGTGCTGCTGGTGGGTCTGCTGGCGCGGCGCGTCGGCGGCCCGGCGGCGGGCTGGGCGGGCGCGCTGCTCGCCGCCTTCGGGACGCCCTACATGGGGCTGATGGCGGCGACCGGGCCCCCCCCGAACTTCCTGATGCCGCTCGTCACGGGGTTCCCGCTGGCGGCGGCGCTCGCCGGGTCGGGGCGGGACCGCCCCGCCCTCGGGCGCCCAGCGGCCGTCGGCCTCGGGCTGGTCTGCGGCCTGGCGGTGTGGAACTCCTCGCTCGCCGTCCCCGCTTTCGCCGGGATGGCGCTGGGTCTGGTCGCTGCCGGCCTGCGGCCGCGGCTCGCCGCCACCGGCCTGTTCGCGCTGGGCGCCACGATCGGAGCCGCACCCCTCGCGATCGCCCGCGCCATCGGCGCCTCCGGCTCGAAGGTGGTGACCGCGGCGAGCGCGGTGACCGCGCTGCGCCCCCGCCACGAGTGGTGGGACGGCACGCAGTACCTCGGCCACGCGCTGCTCGGCCTCACCGGCCTGCAGGTCCCGCTGGTGGTCGACGGGCCGCGCTGGGCGCGTCTGCCGCTGGCGTTGGAGGCGGCGCTCGCCACGGGGCTCGCGGCGGCCCTGCTCCTCGGCAGCCGCTCCCGCCGCGCGCTGCCCCTGCTGCTGTGGGCGGCCGCACTGGCGGGCGCCTTCTGGCTGTCGCGGCGGACGGGGCCCACGGAGCTGCGCTACCTCTACGGCCTCAACGCCCCGCTCCTGGCGCTGGCCGGCGCCGGGCTGGCGGTGGCCTGGGCCTGGCGCCGAGCGGCGGCGATCGTCCTCGGCGGGTGCCTGCTCCTGCCCTGGGGGTGGGGCGAGCGCGACCTGGTCGGGGCCTGGCGCGACCCGGCTTTCGCCGAGCGCGTGTGGGAGGTGCCGAGGCTCGACCAGCCGATCGCCGCCCTGCGCGACGAAGGCGTGCGCAGCGCGTACGCCAGCCTGCAGCTCGCGGGACGCCTGACGCTGGAAACGCACGACGCCGTCATCGCCAGCCAGGCCTGGAACGAGCGCATCCCCGGCGACCCACTGCGCTTCCGGGACGAGGTCGACCTCGACCCGGCGCCGGCCTGGGTGCTCTCGAACCGCCTCTCCTACGGGATGCCGAGGGCCGGCGGGTTCCGGGAGGCGCTGGGCGCGATCGGCGGAGGCTTCGCCGAGGAGACGGCCGGCCCCCTCGTCGTGTTCCACGGCTTCCGGCCGCCGTACGACGAGAAGCGCGCGGTACCGGCCGCCGAGACCACGGTCGAGACGATGGCGGGCACGCCGACCGGCGTGGAGCTGCTCGACCGCGATCCCGCCACGAGCTGGACTTCGCCCGAGGGCATCGCCCGCGGCAGCGGTCTCGTCGTCCGCGTCCGTCCCGCGCGCCGGGTGGCCGCGCTGGTGCTGGCGGTGGACCTCGAGGCCTCTCCCCTGGCCGTGCCCTGGGCCGCCGCCGTCGACGGCGCGGTGGTGGCGCGGGGGCCCGCGCGCGCCGGCCTGCAGTGGGTGAACGGGGCGCCGCGTGCCGGCAAGCAGGCGCTGCTGGCTGTCCCGCTCGGTGACCGCCGCGCGAGCGAGCTGAGGCTCGTGTTCCAGGGGCCGGGCCCGCGGCTGCGCGTCTTCGAGGTGTTCGTCTACGGTCCGGACGAGGCGGTCCTGGCCGAGGCCGGCCGCCAGCCGGCCGCAGCCGCCTACGACGCGGCGCGCGCCGGCCGCTGGGACGAGGCCGTGCGGCTGTACGCGGAGGCGGTGCGGCGCCAGCCGTCCTGCGCGTCGTATCACGCGGCGTGGGCGCGGGCGCGCTGGCGGGCCGGGGGGCGGCGCCTCCTGGACGTCGAGAGCCTGGACGACGGCGGGCCCGAGCTGGTCGGGGTGCGCTGAGAGACGACTACGACCAGCTCAGGCGATACCGGCAGACGGCGCCGCCGCGCGCCCGGCACTCCTCCTCCACCACCTTGGGCTCCTTGGCGCCGCACATCTCCAGCGCGCGGCGGTACCAGCCGACGACCGTCAGGCAGTCCGGGGCGCTGAAGGTCTCGGCATCGTGGGTGGTGAGGACCGCCTCGCGCTCGCCGGCCTTCCGGTACTCCCGGCGCCCCTGGTCGTAATAGTAGGAGTAGATGAGCGGCGCGTTGGCCAGGAAGGCGTGGGGGTTGCCCTCGACCAGGAAGCGGCGGTGCACGCAACCGGGGCCCAGGTTCTTCTCCGCCGAGGCTTCGCCCAGCTTCAGGAAGAACTCGGGCCGGCCCTCGCCGAGCTCCGCGACGATCGCCTCGTCCAGGTGGCGGCCCAGCTCGAACGCGTACCAGGACGAGGGGAGCAGCGAATCGAGCTGCTGGCGCTCCTCGGGCGCGAGCCGCTCCAGCACCCGGCGGCGTCCGTCGCCGGGGCTCAGCTCCTCGACCAGCGCGAGCCGCGATCGCAGCACGCTGCCCTTGATCCGGATCGACGTCGCGGTGGTCATTGGACTCCCCCCACCAGGTACAGGTCGTTGAGATGCCGCAGCACGGCGTAGGCCCAGGCGGAGCCGTCCGGCGTGATCGCCGGGTCGATGGTGCCGACGGCGCCTTCGAGGTGCTCGGGCGTGAACGCGTGCCACAGCTCGCGACGGCCGGTCTGCAGGTCTAGGGTGAAGACGCGTGCCGGCCGTGCCTGGGCCTCGCTCACGAACAGCTTCCGGCCGTCCGCGCTCCACTGCCGCATGTGGTCGCCGGTGAGGAAGCCCGGGATCGGACGGGGGAGGCCGCCGTCTACGGGGTACAGGAAGCCCTCGCCGCTCTCGGGCCGGGCGCAGGCCAGCGTGAGGCCGTCCGGGGCCACCAGCCAGCAGCCGATCCCCTCGGGCGTGAGCGCCCGCGAGGAGCCGAGCTCGGTGTCGACCACCCAGGCACGCAGCGGCCGCCCCTGCTCGTTGCCGGAGATCAACAGGCGCCGGCCGTCCTGGAACCACTGCGCCGCCCAGGGCGAGATGGCCGGCACCCGCAGCGATCGCGGCTCGCCGGCCTGGGTCGGGACCAGCAGGACGTGGCCGGTGTACTGGTCCATGCCGATGCGCACCACCCAGCGCCCGTCCGGCGAGAGGCCGAGGGCGATGCCCTCGCACAGACGGACGGCGGGCCCGCCGTCCGTCGGGCGCAGGTAGGTGGCCAGCTCGCCCGCCTCGAAGAAGAGGAGCTTGCGCCCGTCACGCGACAGCTCGGTGTAGCTCGATCCCTCGTGCCAGGAGAGGTTCCGCTCACGGGGCTCTCCCGGCGGGCGGCCCAGCACCTCCGAGCGCAGGGTGCCGACGGTCACCAGCACGCGTCCGTCCGGGGCCAGGTCCTGCAGGCTCAGGAACTCCGGCAGCCGGACCACGATCCGCTCGCGTCCCGTCAGCGTCACCGCCCGCAGCGCCGGACGCCAGCCCCCGGAGCGGGGCCCGTCCGCGAGCTTCTCGGCGCTGAACCAGATCTCCGTGCCGTCACCTGACCAGGCGAGCGTGTTGGACGTGAAGGTCAAGCCTTCGGCCAGGACCTTCTGGCGGCCGTCGAGGTCCACGACCGACACGCAGTCGCCGCTCGCGCCGCGGTTCTCGAAGATCGCGATGCGATCGCCTCGTGGCGAGAAGCGAGGCGCCCGCAGCCCGTAGGAGCTCTGGTAGATGAGATGCCCGATCGGGAACTCGAGGCGCCTGATCCCGTTGTGCTCGCGGACGACCGCCAGGGTCTCCCCGTCGGGCCGCCGCTTCGGCGACCAGTCGGCGGCGACCACGTCGGGCAGGACCTCCCGCGGCGCGCCGCCGGTGATCGGCACCCGGGCGAGCGTCTCGCCCGGGCTGGAGATCCGCTGGTAGAGGGCCGGGAAGGGCCGCAGCCCCGGGAAGAAGGCCAGCTCGCCGGTGCTCGACACGGCCGCCACGTCGCCCCCCCCCAACCCGATCTCGGCCGAGCCCCGGGCGTCGGTCCGGGTCGTGTACAGCCTGAGCCCCTCGTTTCCCTGCCAGATGGCGGCGTAGATCACCGTGTGCCCATCCGAAGCGAAACGCGCCGAGGCGACCGCGCCGTACTGGAAGGTGAGCCTCTGGAACGAGGGCAGCGGGCGTTCCCACCGCGACCGTCCCAGCAGCAGCCCTGCCGCGAGCAGCGCGGGCGCTGCGGCGAGCACGGCCAGCCGGCGCAGCCACCACCGGCCCGGCCGCCGCCCGAGGCTGACCCGGGTGCCGGTCACGGTCCCTACCGCCTCCAGGGCGTAAGCGAGGTCGCTCGCGGACTGGAAGCGCTCGGCGGGGCGCTTCTCCAGCGCGCGGTGGACGATGCGCTCGAGGGGGGGCGGCAGCGGCGGGTCGATGGGCGGCGGGTCGCGCTCGCTGGTGGCGGTGAGGATCTCCGCCGTGCCGGTGCCCGGGAACGCGGGCGCCCCGGCGAGCATCTCGTACAGCACCGCCCCCAGCGCGAAGACGTCGCTGCGCGCGTCAGCGGCGGCGCCCGCGATGCGCTCGGGGGCGATGTAGCCGGGCGTGCCGAACAGCGACTGGGTGAGGGTGCTCCGCTCGTCCCCGCCCGTCGGCGCGCGCGCGGCGCCGTCGCCGGCGCGCAGCCCGGCCAGGCCGAAGTCGAGGATCTTCACCCGGCCGTCGGCGGTGAGGATGACGTTGGCGGGCTTGAGGTCGTTGTGCAGGATGCCGCGTGCGTGCGCCGCCGCCAGCCCCCGGCCGATCTGCACGGCGACCTCGACCGCCTTGCGCACCGGCAGCCGCCCCCGCAGCAGTCGCCGTTCGAGGGTCTCGCCCTCCACCAGCTCCATCACCACGTACGGCACGTCGCCCTCGCGGCCGACGTCGTGCACGGCGACGATCGCGGGGTGGTCGAGGGCGCCGGCGGCGCGCGCCTCCTGCTCGAACAGCCGCAGCCGCGCCGGCTGGCGCGCTGCCTCGAAGTCGAGGATCTTGACCGCGACCTCGCGGCCGAGGCGGGTGTCGCGGGCCCTGTGCACCTCGGCCATCCCCCCGACGCCGAGGGGCTCGATCAGCTCGTAGGGACCCAGCCGCTCGACGAGGGGAGAGGGCGGCTGCGCCGGGCCGTTCATGCCTTCCTCACCAATAGGAAGCCGGGCGGGAACTCGGCAGATTATTGCCGCCGCCGGCCACGACCTGCAACAGTCGTCTTCTCTAGAACTTGGGCGTCAGCTTCAGGAACGCGACGTCGTGGCCCGCGACCTTCGCCTCGAAGCGTCCGGCCACGGTCGCGACCTCGGCCTTCTTCCAGAGGTCGCGCACGACGGCCTGGGTGCGGGGGGCGAGACCGACGTCCGACCACTCGACGGCGACCGTCGTCTCCTCCTTGCCGCGGTTCCACAGGATCACCGCCCGCGACCCGTCGGCGAGCGGCTTCATCCACACCTCGCGAACCGTGTCGTGGCGTACCTTGCGACCCTGCATGCCCAGCGGGTCCTGGTCGATGGCGATCGCCTCGGTGTTGGTGAGGACCTCCTTCACCTCGGGGGCCATGGCCTTGAGGTCGTTGCCTGCCATCAGCGGGGCCGCCAGCAGGCACCAGAAGCTGAAGTGGGCTCGGTTCTCCGCGGGCGTCAGCCTGCCGTTGCCGACCTCGAGCATGTCGGGGTCGTTCCAGTGGCCCGGGCCGGCGTAGGGGTAGAGGTCCTGCACCCTGTCGATGATCGCGGTGACGCCCAGGCCGTCGTCGCTCCGGTTGCCGGCGCAGTCCCAGCACGCCCCGATGTCGCCCGTGGCCCGCCACAGGTGGCCGACGCCCGGCGCCCAGGTCCAGGGCTTGGTCGAGCCCCACTCGCAGATCGAGAACACGATCGGCCGCCCGCTCGCGCGCAGCGCCCGGCCCATCTTCTGGTACGAGTCGCGGGTGTCCTGGCCCTCGGCGTTGCACCAGTCGTACTTGAGGTAGTCGACGCCCCAGGAGGCGTAGGTCTTCGCGTCCTGCGCCTCGTGGTCCTTCGAGCCGGGCCGCTTCTGGCAGGTGCCGGTGCCGGCGTCCGAGTAGATGCCGAACTTCAGTCCCTTCGAGTGGACGTAGTCGGCGAGGGCCTTGATGCCGGAGGGGAAGCGCTTGGGGTCGGCCACGATGCTGCCGTCCGCGGCGCGGCTCACCTGCCAGCAGTCGTCGATGACGACGTACTGGTAGCCCGCGGCCTGCATGCCGCTGGCCACCATGGCGTCGGCGGTGTCCCTGATCAGCTGCTCGCTGACGTTGCAGGCGAACTTGTTCCAGCTGTTCCAGCCCATCGGCGGCGTCAGCGCCAGGCCGTCAGCGGCGTCTGGCGCGGCGCCGGCCGGAGCTACGGCGAGAAGCAGGGCGGCGAGGGCGGAAGCGGCGGCGGTCGGCAGGCAGGCTCTCGAGGCGGCGCGGGCGATCGGCATGGTCCCCCCCAGTGTCGAGGGGAGTGTACAGGCTCCCGCCTCCCCGGCCATGGGCCGGACGGCTCAGAGTCGGGCGAAACCCGTGCATTCAGCCAATCGATCACCTCGCCGATCGGCGTCGGCCTCTACGCCTACATCAAGCTGGTCGAGGGCGCCTGGATCCCGTACAACAAGTGGGATCGCCGCCCTGCCCCACACTCGAGAAGAACGCGCGCAGGGGGCCTGGCGGCCGTGAGCCGATGCGGCGATTCGGAGCGCGCTTCAACGGAGCGACGTATCAGCGAGGCTCGGCTGCCGGTTTGACGCCGGCCCGACGGCGCGCAACGATCCGCCCATGACCGACGAAGGCCGTCGCGCGTTGCTGGTCGCCGGGGTCGCGGGAGCGGCAGGGACCTGGCTGGGAGCGTCGCAGCCGTCACCAGCGCCCGACACCAGGCGGACGGTCGAGCTGCCCGGCCTCGTCGACCTGCAGGTGAACGGCTTCGCGGGCGTCGACTTCAACGACCCGGCGCTGAGCGAGGAGCAGGTGGCCCGCGCGGTCGAGGCGATCGGCCGCACCGGCGTCACGCGTTTCCTGCCGACGCTGGTGACCTCGAGCAGCGAGAGCTTCTCCGCCTGCGCGCGCCGTCTCGCCCGCGCGACGCAGCCGGCCATCGCGGGCCTGCACATGGAAGGCCCCTACATCTCGCCCGAGGACGGGTACCGCGGCGCCCACCCGCGCGCTTTCGTCCGGCCGGCCGACGTGGACGACTTCCGCCGCCGTCAGGACACGGCCGAGGGCCGCATCCGCATCGTCACCCTGGCGCCGGAGTCGCCCGGCGCGCTGCCGCTGATCGAGCACCTGGTGAGGACCGGCGTTCGTGTCGCCATCGGCCACACCGGCGCGAGCGGGGGGCAGATCCAGGACGCGGTCGAGGCGGGGGCCACGCTGTCGACGCATCTCGGCAACGGCTGCGCGGCACTGCTGCCGCGGCACCCCAACGTCATCTGGGAGCAGCTCGGCGAGGACCGTCTGCTGGCCAGCTTCATCGTGGACGGCCACCACCTCCCGCCGGCCACCGTCCGGTCCATGGTCCGCGCCAAGACGCCGGGGCGCAGCATCCTGGTGACCGACGCCATCGCGGCCGCCGGGATGCCGCCGGGCCGCTACGTGCTCGGCGGCGAGGCCGTGGAGCTGGATGCGGCCGGCCGGGTCGGCGTGCCGGGCACGCCGTATCTCGCCGGGTCCGCGCTGCGGCTCGACGCCGCCATCGGCAACACCGTCCGCTTCACCGGGCTGCCGCTGGAGGAGGTCGTGGCCATGGCCGCAAGCCGCCCCGCCGCCTACCTGGGAATCGAGCCGGCCGGGAAGGTCACGGCCGAGTGGGACCCGCAGTCGGCGAAGCTGACCGTGCTCCGCGTGGCTGCCTGAGAGCGCCCCGGTCAGGCCAGCCGGTCGCGGCGCAGCGTCAGGCCGCCGTCGACCGTCAGCACCTGGCCGGTGACGTACGAGTCGGGCTCCAGCAGGAAGCGCACCGCCCGCGCCACGTCCTCCGGGCGCCCGAACCGCGGCACCACCCCGGCGTCCACGTAGGGGTCGTACTTGCCGCCCTCGATGGAGGCCCGGGCCATCCCCGCCACCGTCGCCCCGGGCGCCACCACGTTGACGCGGACGTCGGCCGCGCCGCCGTACTCCTTGGCCAGGATGCGCGCGGCGTGGACGAGGGCGGCCTTGGGTGAGCCGTAGGCGAGGCTGCCCTCGAAGGGGTAGACGCCCTGCATGCTGGAGACGAGCACGATCGACCCGCGCGTCTTGCGCCGCGCCATCTCCTCGGCGGCGGCGCGGGCCAGCAGGACCGGGGCCTCGAAGTTCGCGGCGAAGGAGGCGTGGAGCGCAGCCCCGTCGAGCTCCGCGGCCTTCACCCGCGCCGGGTCGCCGGTGAGCGCCACCAGGCCGTAGAGGTCGTCCTTCACCGCGAGCGCCGCCTCGAGGTAGCGCCGGCGCACGGCGGGGTCGGCCACGTCGCCCTCCACCAGGTGCACCAGCCCGCCGTAGAGGTCCTGCAGCCTCTGCTGGAAGGCGAGGGCGTGGCCCTTGTTGGAGCGGTAGCCGACCACCGGGATCGCGCCGTCCTGGATGAGCAGGGCGGTGATGGCCGCGCCCAGCCCGCCCGCCCCGCCCGGCAGCAGGACCACGCGGCCGGCCAGCGCCTTGCGGTTGAAGTCGTAGCGGTGCTCGCCGTAGCGGCGGAGCTGCTCGGGGTCTGTGTGTCGGGAGGGCATGGTGTTCTCCGGCGCGCCTCAGCCGAACAGCGCGCGCAGGTCGCCGGTGCCGAGGCCGGCGAGCGAGCCGACGACGCGGTGCGCGACGCCCAGCTTCTCCGGCGGGAGGCTGTGGGCGACGCCGACCACCTTCATGCCGGCGCCCCTGGCGGAGACGATCCCCGGGACGGAGTCCTCGAAGGCCACGCAGTCGCCGGGCTGCAGGCCCGGGCGGCGGACGGCGAGAAGCCGCGCCGCCTCCAGGTAGGGGGCGGGGTCCGGCTTCGTCCGCGGGACGTCCTGGGAGCCGACGATCACCGCGAAGGCCTCGCGCAAACCGAGGTCGGACAGGATCGCCTCGATCTCCTCGTGGCGCGCCCCCGAGGCGATGCCGACCGGCACCTCCGCGGAGGCCGCGCACACCAGCTCGCGCGCGCCCTCGAACACCGCAATGCCGGGGATCAGCTCGGCGAAGCGGGCCACCTTCCGCCCCTCGATGCGGTCCAGCCGCTCCCGGGAGGCCGGCTGGCCATGGTGCTCCAGGGCCAGCCGGATGGCGTTGCGGTCGTCGTACGCCAGGTAGATGCCCCAGTACTCCTCGCGGGTGATGGCGACGCCTTCCTCCAGCAGGGCCTCGCGCAACGCCGCGAAGTGCACGGGCTCGCTGTCGACGATCACGCCGTCGAAGTCGAACACGACGGCGCCCAGGGCCATCCGCCTACTTCTTCCGGATGGAGGTGATCAGCGCGTCGAAGGTCGGCAGGGCGGCCGTGACCGTCGCCCCGGGGCCGGTCAGCTTGAAGAAGACGTTGCCCTGGGGCGCCTCCACGATCGTGCCCAGCAGCCGGTACCCGGCCCTCTTCCCGGTCGACTGCATCATCGGGCCGCCGGGCGCGAGGTAGGTGCCCGCGAGCTGCACGCGGGTGACCGGCAGGCCGGCCGCGGTGGTCGAGGTCCGCTCGGGCTTCGGGGTCCCCTCGAACTGCCGTGACCAGCGCTCGACGTTGGCCTCCACCGAGCCGCCCTGGCCCGCCCCGAAGAAGAAGACCGCGCACTCTCCCGGCTCGGACCCCTTCGCCGCCGGGACCGTGTAGGTGGCGACGCGCATCGCGCTGCCGCCGCCGGCCGTCCAGCCGGCAGGGACCTTCCACTCGATGCCCCCCGCGGCGTCCGTGCGCGCCGGCGCCGATGGCGGCGCGGCGGCGAGGGCCGAAGCAGCGAGCGCGGAAGCAGCGAGCGCGGGATTCAGGACGGAGAGGGCCAAGGCGAAGGCGCGGCAGGCGGACAGCGTACGCTTCATCTCGACCATACCTCCTTTGTCGGGACGGGACCCGGAGACGATGGACACCGGAAGACGCCATTCTAGCAACTGACGGGCGCACCCGCGGCCGTCGCCGGCCATACAATCCCTCCGTCCAGACGAGGAGGCGCTCCGGCGGCCGCTTCGTCGCGCAGGAGGTGAAGCAGCCATGAAGTCGCACACCGTCCACCTGACCATGGAGGTCCCGGCGAGGATGGACTTCGTCAACATCACCCGCGAGGTGGAAAGGGTGGTGAAGGCGAGCGGCGTGCGCGAGGGGCTGTGCCTGGTGAACGCCATGCACATCACGGCCTCGGTCTTCATCAACGACGACGAGCCGGGGCTGCACGAGGACTACAAGCGCTGGCTGGAGCGGCTGGCGCCCTACGACCCCAGCCCCGAGCGTTACCACCACAACCGCACCGGCGAGGACAACGGCGACGCCCACCACAAGCGCCAGGTGATGGGCCGCGAGGTGGTGGTGGCGGTCACCAACGGCGAGCTGGATTTCGGCCCCTGGGAGCAGATCTTCTACGGCGAGTTCGACGGCCGGCGGCCGAAGCGGGTGCTGGTGAAGGTGATCGGGGAGTAGGCGGGCGCTTCGCCCATCACGGCGCCTGCAGCCTGAACACGTCGTCGCTCGTCTCGGCGCCGAACCAGGGGCGGAGGTAGACGCGCCCGCCCAGGCGCGCATCGAGCCAGTCCGGCAGGTCCTTCATCTGCGCGGCCGAGAACTGGCTGGCGTGACAGGCGAAGGCGTTGCGGGTGGCGGCCAGGTCGGCGGCGTCGTAGGGAACGCGAACGGTCAGGAAGCGCGTGCTGGTGACGGCCCAGTGCGGGTCGTGGTCGCCCCGGCGGACGCGGTCGGCGGGCAGGGCTGGATAGAGCAGGCGTGCCGGCACTCCCTTCGCCCCGGCCTGCACCAGCTGGGTGACCACGGCGCCGACGAGCCGGTGGTCCGGGTGGCCGTAACCGCCCTCGGGGCCCCAGGTGATCACGACGTCCGGGTTCACCTGGCCCAGTACCGTCCGGATCGCATGAACGACCTCGTTCAGGTAGCCGGTGGGCGGGTCGTTCGGACGTCCGAGCTCGTCGTCACGGAAGCCGAGGAGCGTGGGCGGCTCGACGCCGAGCGCCCGGCAGGAGCAGCGCACTTCCGCGGCGCGAACCGTCGCCAGGTCCTTCCCGGCCGGGATACTGGTGCGAGGTCCTTTCGCGCCGTCGGTGACGACGGCCAGGCGCACCCTCGCCCCCTGCCGCGCGTAGTGGGACAGCAGCGGCCCGACGAAGACCTCGTCGTCGGGGTGGGCGAAGACAGCCAGCAGCGTCCTGCCCTGGCTGGGCGTCGACGGCGTGCACCCGAGGGCCAGCACCAGCACCGCCGCCACCGCCGTGGTCCCGATCCCGTGCCACGGCCTCAGCCGCGGCCACCACCGCCTGACCTGGCGGCCGTAGGCAGCGTAAGACTCTCCAAAGCGCGCGGCCAGCGCGCGCTCCTCGTAGAGGACCACGAACAGGTGGAAGGCGACGGCGAGGAGCGCGGCGTACTCGAGCAGCACGACGCGGGCCAGCAGCAGCGCCTGCCCCAGCACGATGGCCAGCACCGCGAGGTACATGGGGTTGCGCACGTGCCGGTACTGGCCGGAGACGACGAGGCAGATCGTCGGGGCCGGCGGGGCCGGAGTGCCGAGCCCCACGATCGCGAACCGGGCCGACGATTCGAGCAGGCTCGCGAGGCCGGCGAGCAGGAGCATGGCGCCGACCGCCCGAAACAGAAACGGCTGGAACGGCGTGCCGCCGCGCCAGCCGGTCAGCCAGTACGGGACCCCTCCGGCGACGGTGCCCGGGACCAGGACGAGGAAGAGAAGCGTCCCGGCGCAAGCCCCAAGCCGACCGCGCCGCTCGTCCGCGCCGGACACCGCGTGAGCATAGCGCCCGGCGGTCCGCACTCGAGCCGGCGTCGCCGCGGATGACCGTGTCGGTGCCTTTGTGCGTTGTGTCACATGGGCATGAAAAACGATTGACGGCCGAACGTCAACGGACGTAACGTCCGCGCCGCACTCACGAAGTCGCTGCAGCAAGGTCGGTGCAGGCAGTCGATGTCTGAGAACTGCTTCGACCGCATTCGACGATCCTGCCGTGCGCCCGTGCCGGCGCCGCTGGTTGGTGGCGTGTCGCGACGGCTCACCAGCCGACTCTCAGGAGGAACCATGAACACGCTCAGGATCTCGCGCGGGCCGCGGGTTGTGGGGATGCTCGTCGCTCTGGTGGCGGCGGCCGGCATCGCCGCGGCCGGAACCCCGCCCTCGACCGACCAGCTCCAGGACATCCCCGTCTTCCAGGACCAGCTCTACGGGACGTGGTCCGGCGGTGACATCGTCACCACGGGGCCCAACAACGACCAGTTGCCGATCGACACGACGGAGACGTACGACGGCCTGCCGTCGCTCCGGCTGCAGGTGGTCGGGCCCAACCAGTGGTGGTGGGTCTCCATCCTCGCCGGCCAGGACTGGATGCCGTACAGCCTCGAGCATTACCTGGCGAACGGCTCTCTCGAGTTCAACGTCAAGGGATCGGTCGGGGGCGAGGTGTTCAACATCCAGGTGGGCGACCTCGACAACGCGCGCACGCCGACCGAGACGACGCTCGACAACGTCGGCAGCTGGAACTACGTCTGGCTCAGCACGGAGTGGCAGCACGTGAAGATCCCGCTCGGCGCGCTGATCCCCCCCGACAAGGCGGTGCCGCAGGGCACGTTCGAGCCGCGGCAGTTCCGGGTGGTCCGCTTCGGCGAGGCGTACTGGGGTCCCTACGCGAAGACCTTCTGGCTGAACGACGTCAAGTTCACCTCTCCCGACCGTGAGCCGAGCGCGCCGGCCATCCGCGTGAACCAGGTTGGCTACCTGCCGATCGGCGAGAAGTACGCCTACGTCGCCGACTTCCCGGAGGTCCTCGCGGCCGACGCGGGGACCCGGTTCGAGATCCGCAGGGCGTCGAACAACGAGGTGGCCTACACCGGCAAGCTGAGCCTAGTGGAGGCCCACGAGGCGTTCGTCTCCGGCGAGAAGGTCCTGCGTGCCGACTTCAGCGGGCTGTGGCGGCCCGGCCGGTACTACATGGTGGTGGACGCGGCCGGCATCGACCCCTCGCCGGCGTTCGACGTCGGCTGGCGCGTCTACAAGCCGGTGCTGCGCGACGCCGCCCGCTACTTCTTCTACCAGCGGCAGGGCATCGCCATCGAGGAGCCGTTCGCCGAGGGTTTCGCCCGCGGCCTCGGCCACCCGGGCGACGTCAGCGCGAAGATGCGCTCGTCGGGAGCCGTCCGCGACGTCTCGCAGGGCTGGTACGACGCGGGCGACTACGGCAAGTACGTGCCGTTCGCGGCAGCGCCGATCGTCGACCTCCTCGACGCCTACACCACGTTCCCCTTCGTCTTCGGCGACGACAGCAACATCCCCGAGAGCGACAACGGCAAGCCGGACGTGCTCGACGAGGTGAAATGGGAGCTCGACTGGATGCTGAAGATGCAGGACACGGCCTCCGGCGGCTTCTACCACCTCGTCTACCCGAACAACTGCCCGGCCGACGGCTCCTCCTGCAGGCCCGAGGACATCACCGAGCAGCGCTACGTCGAGGACCTGATGGGCGGCGTGCCGAACGTGCGACCGACGGCGAGCACCGCCAAGGCGGTGGCCGCGCTGGCGCACGCGGCGCGCGCCTACAGGGACTACGACAAAGCCTACGCCAACCGGCTGCTGACGGCGGCGGTGGCCGGGTGGGGCTACCTGATGGCGAACCCGCAGAACATCCCGGCCACCGGCTTCAACGGCGAGCAGTCGACCGACGGCGCCGAGCGGCTGTGGGCAGCAGCGGAGCTGTTCCGCGCCACCCGGGGCGCAGCGTACGATGCCTACTTCCACGCCAACTACAAGACCTTCGCCAGCACCTGGCAGTCGACGACCGACAACTCCGGCTACCCGGAGCAGCGGGCCTTCATCGCCTACCTCTCGGCCCCGGCGGCCGACCACGTCATCCGCAAGTGGTTCCGTCCGCTCTACCAGGGCTGGCGCGCCCAGCAGATGGCCCGCACCGAGAAGACCTGGCGCAACTTCCTCGACGACGGCAGCGGTGACGTCGGCTCCGACTACTACTGGGGCAGCAACGCCGTCACCCTGGCGACGATCGCGACGATCGCCATGGCCGACCGTGCCCTGGGCGACGTGCTCGATCCCGACCTGGTCAAGGCGGCGCGCGCCCAGCTCAACTACGTGCTGGGCGTGAACCCGCTGCGCAAGAGCTACCTCACGGGCCACGGGGCCGACTCGGCCAGCCGCATCTACTCGAACCTCTACAGCGCCGAGCGCTTCAGCCCGACGCCGCAGCCGCCCGGTATCCTGGCCGAGGGTCCCAACCAGTACCAGGGCTGGCGCTACTCGCGCTTCTTCGGGAAGTGCTATGCGGACACGAACACCGACTGGACGGTGTCCGAGCACGCGATCTACTACAACGCGAGCCTCGTCTTCGTGCTGGCGCTGACCGACGCCACGGCGGTGATCCCGGCCTTCTAGCGTCCTCTTCTTCTCTTCCAGGGCTCAGGGTGCCTCGGCGACCCCGCCAGCCGCGTCCTCGGCCGCCGCCGCCCGCCCGGTGGCGGCCTCCGTCAGCGGGTGCCCCCGCTCGCCGAGGTTCAGCAGCAGGAAGCCGGCCGTGGCCCAGATGAGGTCACGACCGCGCTTGAGCAGGACGAGGGCGGTGCCGATGGTGACCGCGCCGGGGACGCCGAGGCCCTGCAGGCCGAGCACGTAGGCCGCGTCCTGGACACCGAGGCCGGCGGGCACCGGGAGCGCCACCGACCGCACGGTCACCACCGCCGTCTCGAGCACCGTCGCCACCGAAGCCGAGACGTCCACCCCCAACAGGCGGAGGTAGAGCAGAGTCTCCAGCCCGCGCACCAACCAGGCGGCCGCGTAGATTGCCAAGGGCAGCGCCAGCCCCCCGCGCTCCTTCTCGAAGAAGCGCAAGAGCTGCTGGTCCGTGCGCTCGAAGCCGGAGGCGTGTCGCTGCAGCCAGCCGCCCATCCAGCGACCGAGCAGGCGCTGGAGGCTCCGGTGAACGCGCTCGGCCGCCTGCGCCCGGGCGGCGGCGGCGATCGCCACGCCGAAGGTGGCGATCATGAAGGCGGCGGCGCCGAGCAGCAGCCAGGGCAGCCCGCCGCGGCCGATCGCCGACGGCGAGGCGGCCTCGAGCGCGGGCCAGGCGACGAGCGTCACCAGCGCGAGGACGATGCCGTGGGAGACGACGACGAAGAACTTGCGCCCCACGCTCGCCACGACGGCCGTCTCCAGCGGGACGCCGCAGCGGCGCTTCAGCAGGACCGGCTGCAGCGACTCGGAGACGAAGGGGCCCCAGGGCAGCGCCAGCATGATGGCCTCGGTCGACAGGCGGACTCGGACGAGAGAAGCGAACGGCGGCCGCACCCCGAGCAGCGAGAAGGAGTGCCACCAGGCGACGGCCTCGAGCAGCGTCACGGCGAGCGGCGGCAGCACCAGCAGAGGCAGCTGCCAGCCGAGGGCGCGGACCAGGCTGGCCACCCGGCCGAGGTCGGCCGAGCGCATCACGTACGCGCCGAAGCCGAGCGCCAGCAGCGCGGGGACGACCTGCGGGAGACGCCGGAGGAAGCGCTTCATGCGGGCCAAAGGCGGGACCATCCATCATCGCACGCGCTACACTCCGCATCGCGGAGGCAAGGCAGATGGCATTCGATCCGGGACGGCGGGGCGTGCTGCGTGGCGCGGCGGCGCTGGCGGTCGCCGCGGTGGCGCGGCCCGGGAGGGCACAGGACGCGAAGCCGGGGAGCGGGGCGACAGCTCCCGGCAATGGCCGGCTGAAGCAGTCGGTCTCGCGCTGGTGCCTCGGCAAGATGCCGCTCGACGAGATGTGCGAGGGCCTCGTACGCATCGGGTACCAGGGCGTCGACCTGCTGGGCCCCGAGGACTGGGCGACCGTGAGGAAGCACGGTCTCGTCTGCCCGATGGCCATGCTGGGCGGCGCCCTCAACATCCCCAAGGGGTTCAACCGCGTAGAGAACCACCCCGCCATCCTCGAGGCGCTGCGCAAGGGCGTCGACCTCGCCGCCGACGCCGGGGTGCCGAACATCGTCTGCTTCTCCGGCAACCGCGAGGGGATGTCGGACGCGGAAGGGCTGGAGAACTGCGCGAAGGGCCTGGGGCAGATCGCGTCGCAAGCGGAGAAGAAGGGCGTCACCCTGTGCGTCGAGCTGCTCAACAGCAAGGTCGACCACAAGGACTACATGTGCGACCACACCGCCTGGGGTGCGGCGCTGGTCAGGAAGGTCGGCTCGCCGCGGGTGAAGCTCCTCTACGACATCTACCACATGCAGATCATGGAGGGCGACGTGATCCGCACGATCCGCGAGAACATCGGCGCGCTCGCCCACTTCCACACCGCGGGAGTGCCCGGCCGCCACGACCTCGACGGCAGCCAGGAGCTGAACTACGGGGCCATCTGCCGGGCCATCGTCGACACCGGCTTCACCGGCTTCCTGGCCCAGGAGTTCACGCCCAAGGGCGACCCGCTGCGGGCGATGGAGGAGGCCTTCCACATCTGCGACGTCTAGAGAGAGAGGTGGCTCACCAAGCCGCTCGTGAGCGGCCCACCAAGGGCGCTGAGCTGTGGCGTCCGCGAGCGATGCGCCGAGCGGGACAGCGCCGGAGGCCTCCTCCCTGGCCTCAGGGCACGCCCGTGACGGCAGGCGCCAGTCCCACGCTCACCCGGTCGATCGTCGCGACGGCAGGCGTCCCGGGCGTGGGGCGCAGCCCAACGGTCAGCGCGGTCTGTCCACGCACGAGTGGGGCGTCCAACTCGAGCGCCATCCCCGGCGGTGCCATCACCTCGGTCAATGGGGCCCAGCGGCTCCACTCCGAGAATGGATGATCGTGCACCCATTCGCCGCGGTTGCTCGAGCGACCCTCCCTTTCCGCTCCCGCGCTCGGTGCTCGCCGTCCGACGTCTCGCGCTACCAGCGCTCGTCGACGATGCCCGCGCGGTGGTTCTCGAGCCGGGCCAGGACGAACAGCAGGTCGGACAGGCGGTTGAGGTAGGGGACCAGCAGCGGGTCGACCGGCGCCTCGCGGGCCAGGCTGACGACGGCGCGCTCGGCGCGCCGGCACACGGTGCGGGCCTGGTGCAGCAGGGCGGCGGTCGACGTGCCGCCCGGCAGCACGAAGACGCGCAATGGCGGCAGGAGCGCGTCGCAACCGTCGATGCGCCGCTCGAGCCGCCGCACGTGGGCGGGGGTGAGCGCCGCCTTGTCGCGCCGGGCGGCGACCTCGTGGGTCGGGTCGGCCAGTTGCGCCCCGATCGCGAACAGGTCCTTCTGCAGAGAGCGGACCAGCCGCCCGAGCGAGCGGCCGGCCGCGGCCCGCACGGCACCCAGGGCGGCGTTCGTCTCGTCCACTGCGCCGTAGGCGGCCACGCGCAGGTGGTCCTTCGGCACCCGGGTGCCGCCGAGGAGGCTGGTCTCGCCGGTGTCGCCCGTCTTCGTGTAGATCTTCACGGGCCGGGAGAGAAGCGCTCGACGACCGTCGCCGGGGCGCCGTCCACGAGCACGGGCGTGCCGGCGGCGATGCGGGTGCGGTGGACGTAGCCGAGCGCGATCGGCCCCAGCCGCGGCGAGACCGCTGCCGTGGTGACGCGCCCGACCTCCTTGCCCTGCTCGTCGGTGATCGCCGAGCCGCGGTGGGCCGGCCTCGAGAGACGGAGGCCGCGCAGCGCCCTGCTGACGTGTCCGCCGCGGCCGGTCAGCCGGGCCACGATCTCCTGGCCGAGGTAGCAGCCCTTGGTGGGCGAGTGGCACTCTCCGAGCAGGCCGGTCTCGTGAAGGAGGTTGTCCTCGCCGACGTCGCTGCCGTACCACGGCCGCAGCGCCTCCACGCGCAGGGCGTCGACGGTGGCGTCGCCGATCGGCACGGCGCCCGCGTGCCGCAGGTCCTGGGCGACGGCCGCGCCGGCCGCGAGCGGGACGTGCAGCACGAACCCGACGGCGGGCAGGTCGGCGGCACGGACCACCCGCACGGCCACGCCGCCCACCGTGGCCGCGACGTGCGCGTCGGGTGCATCGGGAGGGAGGACGACGCCCAGGGTCTCCAGCAGCGGGGCGGCCCGCGGTCCGATCGCCGCCAGGACCGACACGGGCCGGCGCGCGAAGCGGACCGGCGCCGCGACCCGGTAGTGCTCGAGGCTGCGCTGCAGCCGCGGCAGCCGCTCGGCTGTCGTCTCCAGGGCGATCGCGTTCTCCTCGGCCAGGACCCGCAGCAGCGCCTGGACGGCGCCCTTCGCGTTCATGAACGCGGCCTCCCGGCCCTCCCCGGCTCTCAGTCCGGCCACGTCGTTGCTCAACATGCCCTGCAGGAACTTCTGCCGCTGCGGGCCGCTCACCTCCAGCACCCCGCGCGAGCGCAGGTCGACGAGCGCCGCGCCCTCGCGGGCGGCCAGGTGCTCGCCGGCCAGGTCGGCGTCGGAAGCGGGGGAGGTCATCAGTGCGAGTCTACCCGAGGGTGCGGTGCTAAAAGGTAGGACCGGACCCCATCGGGAGGTGGCCGTGGCCAGGAACGACGACGTGGTGGTGATCACCGGAGCCAGCTCGGGCATCGGGGCGGCGCTGGCGCGGCGGCTGGGCGGCGAGAGGAGGCGGCTGGTGCTGGCGGCGCGCCGCGGCGACAGGCTGCGGGAGGTGGCGCGGGAGGCGGAGCAGCGCGGCGCCCTGCACGCGGCGGTGGTCGAGACGGACGTCACCCGGCGCGCCGACGTCGAGCGGCTGCGCGACGTGGCGCTGTCCACGTTCGGCCGCTTCGACGCCTGGGTCAACAACGCCGGCCGCGGCATCGCCCGGCCCGTGCTGGAGCTGACCGAGGAGGACGTCGACGAGATGATCGCCGTCAACCTGAAGTCCGCGCTCTACGGCATGCAGGTGTCCGTCCCGCACTTCCTGGCCCGCGGCAGCGGCCACCTGGTGAACGTCTCGTCGTTCCTGGGCCGGGTGCCGCTGGTCGGCATCCGCTCCGCCTACTCGGCGGCCAAGGCGGCGCTCAACTCGCTCACCGCCAGCCTGCGCCTGGACCTGGCGGCCAAGTACCCCGGCGTCCAGGTGTCGGTGGTGATGCCGGGCATCGTCAGCACCGACTTCGCCCGCAACGCCAGGGCCGCGCCCCCGCCCGGACCGACGACCGCCCGCGCCGCCGGCCCGCCGCAGATGCAGGCGCAGACCCCCGAGGAGGTGGCCGAGGCGATCGCCCGGCTGCTGCACCACCCGCTGCCCGAGCTGTACACGAACCCCGCCTCCGCCGAGCTGGCGCGGGCGTACTTCGCGGACGTGGCCGCCTTCGAGCGGCGGGCGAGCGCGCGGTAGCGGCGTTCGGACGGTGGGTGGGAAGCGGGTAAGATAGACTGTTTCGCGCTCAACCCGGAGACCCCCGATGAGGCTCGAGAAGACGCTGCGCCGCACCCCCCTGCCGGTGGCGCTGGTCGCCCTGGCGCTGCTGCCATCCTGCTCCAGCAGCACGCCCACCGTCCCGGGGAACGTGAACACGGCCGGGCTCGCCATCACCGTGGACCCCACGCCGGTGGTCGCCACGCTCAATCCGGTGACGCTGGTGGCGACCGCCACCTACAAGATCACCGTCACCGAGACCAACGGCCTGGGCGGGCAGTTCAACTTCATCAACGGGTCGGTCTTCGACCCGATCACCGGCCAGCTGGTGGCGCTGAACTACTTCGACTCCTCCGACCTCATCGTCTTCGTGGGCAAGGACCGCATCGAGCCGATGGGCACGCTGACGGTGACGCAGACGGCCAACTACAAGCTCTCCAACTCCGGCAAGGCCGCGCCCCTGACCGTGAGCGCCCAGCTCAAGGACGACCACAGCAACCTGGTGAACGCCGCCATCCAGGTCGCGATCCAGTAGGCGCCGTGAGCGAACGCCTCGCCGGGATCCTCCTGCACCCGACGTCCCTGCCCGGACCCTACGGCATCGGCGAGCTCGGCGACGAGGCCACCGCCTTCCTCGACTTCCTGGCCGGGGCCGGCTGCCGGCTGTGGCAGGTGCTGCCGCTGGGGCCCACCGGGTACGGCGACTCCCCTTACCAGTGCTTCTCGGCGTTCGCGGGGAACCCGCTGCTGGTGAGCCTCGACCGGCTGCGCCAGGAGGGACTGCTGTCGGCCGCCGATCTGGCCGGGCGCCCCGGGTGGCCGGAGCGCGAGGTCGACTTCGGAGCGGTGATCGAGTTCAAGCGGCCGCTGCTGGCGAAGGCCTTCGCGGCCTTCGAGCGCAGCGCCGCGCCGGAACGGCGGGGGCACTTCGACGCCTTCCGGGCGGCCCAGGCCGCCTGGCTGCCCGACTTCGCGCTGTTCATGGCCCTGAAGCACGCCCGGGGCGGCGCCGCCTGGCACACCTGGGACCCGCCGCTCGTCCACCGCGAGGCGAAGGCGCTGGAGTCCGCACGGCGTGCGCTGGCGGGAAAGGTCCGCGAGATCGAGTTCGAGCAGTGGCTCTTCTTCGAGCAGTGGGCGGGCCTGCGCGCGCAGGCGGCGGAGCGGCAGATCCGGATCATGGGCGACATCCCGATCTTCGTCGCCCACGACAGCGCCGATGTCTGGGCCCACCCGGAGATCTTCCACCTCGCCGCCGACGGCCGGCCCTCGTTCCAGGCCGGCGTGCCGCCGGACTACTTCAGCGCCACCGGCCAGCTCTGGGGCAACCCGCTGTACCGCTGGGACGCGCTGGCCCGCACCGGCTACGCCTGGTGGATCGACCGCTTCCGGGCGGTGCTGGCGCTGGTCGACCTCGTGCGCCTCGACCACTTCCGCGGGTTCGAGGCGTACTGGCAGGTGCCCGGCGACGCGCCCACGGCCGAGCGGGGGAAGTGGGTGAAAGGCCCCGGCGCCGCCTTCTTCGAAGCGCTGCTGGGTGCGCTGGGAGCGCTGCCGATCGTGGCCGAGGACCTCGGCGTGATCACGCCGGAGGTGGAGGCGCTGCGCGACCGCTTCGGCTTCCCCGGGATGGCGATCCTGCAGTTCGCCTTCGGCGGCGACGCGCATGCCAACGACTTCCTCCCCCACAACTACCCGAAGCACAAGGTCGTCTACACCGGCACCCACGACAACGACACGGTGGTCGGCTGGTGGACGGCCGGCGTGGGCGACACCACCCGTACGCAGGCGGAGGTCGAGCGCGAGCACCAGCGGGCCCTCGCCTACGTGGGCGGCGACGGCAGCGAGATCAACTGGGACTTCATCCGCACCCTGTTCGTCTCGGTGGCCGAGACCGCGATCGTGCCGCTGCAGGACGTGCTGGGCGAGGGCAGCGCGTCGAGGATGAACCTGCCGGGCCGGCCCTCGGGAAACTGGAAGTGGCGCTTCGCCGTCTCCCAGCTCACCCCGGAGGTCCGTCGGCGGCTGCACGCGATCACCGACGGCGCGGGGCGCACGGCTCCTCCCGACGGGCAGCCCTGATCGGGTCCCGACGGCGGGCGTATCATGCGCGCCGGCTCGGGCGGCGGCGCGCCTGCCCGGGTTCCCCAAGCGGAGGGTCCCTGGAATGAAGACGCCATCGTTCGCCCTCGTCCTGACGCTCGTGCCCGCGCTGACGGCCGCCGCCGGCCAGGAGCCGCCCACGGCCGCCGCCGCGGCCGGCACCTCGCCCGCCTACGACCTGCGCGCCCTCGACCGTTCGGTCGACCCCTGCGTCGACTTCTACGAGTTCGCCTGCGGCGGCTGGCGCAAGGCGAACCCCATCCCGCCCGACCAGACCCGCTGGGGGCGTTTCAACGAGCTGGCCGAACGCAACCGCGAGGCGCTGCACCAGATCCTGGAGGCCGCGAAGGACCCGGTCCGCCCGCGCTCGCCGATCGAGGCGAAGGTCGGGGACTACTACGCGGCCTGCATGGACGAGCCGCTGATCGAGAAGCAGGGCGAAGCGCCGCTGCAGGCGCTGCTCGCCCGCGTGGACGCGGTGCAGTCCAAGGCGGGGCTGTTCCGGTTGCTGGGGGAGAACGAGGCGGGCGCCCTGCCGGTCTTCTTCCGCTTCGGCTCGGCCCCCGACATGCACGACTCCACCCGCACCATCGCCATGGTGGGGCAGGGCGGCACCAGCCTCCCCGACCGCGACGACTACCTGAAGCAGGACGCGAAATCGAAGGAGATGCGCGAGCGCTTCCTCGGCCACGTCGGGCGCATGCTGAAGCTGGCCGGCGAGCCGGAGGCGGCGGCGAAGGCGGACGCGGAGACGGTGCTGCGTCTGGAAACCTCCCTCGCCGACGCCCAGCTCGACCGCACCGCCCTGCGCGACCCCAGGAACCGGGACAACCCGATGAGCGTCGCCGAGCTGAGGCAGCTGGCGCCCGCCTACGACTTCGCCGCCTTCTTCTCGGCCACCGGCGCCCCTGCCTTCGAGAAGCTGAACGTGAGCAGCCGCAGGTTCTTCGAGCAGTCGAGCCGGCTGGTCGCCGACACGCCGCTCGCGGACTGGAAGACCTGGCTCCGCTGGCACATGGTGCGCGAGGCGGCGCCCTACCTGGGCCGGGCGTTCGTGGACGAGGACTTCGCCTTCAACCGCCAGTTCCTGCAGGGGGCGAAGGAGCTGGAGCCGCGCTGGAAGCGCTGCGTGCAGGCCACCGACCGCGGCCTGGGCGAGGCGCTCGGCCAGCTCTACGTCGAGAAGACGTTCGGCGCCGAGGGCAAGGCACGCATGAAGGTCATGATCGAGGCGCTCACCGCCGCGCTGCGCGAGGACATCGAGAGCCTGCCCTGGATGACGCCGGAGACGAAGAAGAAGGCGCTGGCCAAGCTGGCGGCCTTCAACACCGACAAGGTCGGCTACCCGGACAAATGGAAGGACTACTCGAGCGTCGAGGTGCGGCGCGACGACTACTTCGGCAACTCCCGCCGGGCCGAGGTGTTCGAGGTCAGGCGCGCCCACGCGCGCATCGACCAGCCCACCGACCGCACGCTGTGGGGCATGACCCCGCCCACGGTGAACGCCTACTACAACGCCGCCAACAACGAGATCGTGTTCCCCGCCGGCATCCTGCAGCCGCCCTTCTTCGACCGGGCCGCCGACGACGCCCTCAACTACGGGGGCATCGGGGTGGTGATCGGGCACGAGTACACCCACGGCTTCGACGACCAGGGGAGCAAGTTCGACGCCCAGGGCAACCTGGAGAACTGGTGGACGCCCGACGACCGGAAGGCCTTCGAGCAGCGGACCGACTGCGTCGAGAAGGAGTACGACGGTTTCGTCTCGGTCGCGGACCCGGTCAACGGGGACGTCCACCTCAAGGGCGCGCTCACCCTGGGCGAGAACACCGCCGACAACGGCGGACTGCGCGTGTCCTTCGCCGCCCTGCAGAAGGCGCTGGCCGGCAAGCCGCGCACCGCCATCGACGGCTTCACCCCCGAGCAGCGCTTCTTCCTCGGCTTCGCCAACGTGTGGTGCCAGAACGTCACCGAGCCGGCCGCCCGCCAGCTGGCGCAGACCGACCCGCACTCGCCGGGCCGCTACCGCGTCAACGGCAGCGTGGTCAACTTCGAGGAGTTCGCCAAGGCTTTCGGCTGCCGGGCCGGTCAGCCGATGGTCAGCGAGAACGCCTGCCGGGTGTGGTGAGGGCCGCTCAGCCGAGGCTGAGCTCGCGGCTGAGCTTCACCCGGACCTGGCCGCCGGCCGGCGCGGGCGCTCGCCTGTGACCCGCCTCACGGCCCTGTGAGCCGCCTCGCCGGCGGAGCGATAATCCGCGGCGTCGCGACGCCGACAAGGAGGCGCTCCGTGGAAGCCACCGCCGACAAGCCCCGCCTCAGCTTCTGGCAGATCTGGAACATGTCGTTCGGGTTCCTGGGCATCCAGTTCGGGTGGGGCCTGCAGATGGCGAACATGAGCGCCATCTACCAGTACCTGGGCGCTCGGGAGGACGAGATCGCGATCCTCTGGCTGGCGGCGCCCCTCACCGGGCTGATCGTGCAGCCGATCATCGGCTACTTCTCCGACCGCACCTGGAACCGCCTGGGCCGCCGCCGGCCGTACTTCCTGAGCGGCGCCGTCCTGGCCAGCCTCGCCCTGCTGGCGATGCCGAACTCGAGCGCGATCTGGATGGCCGCGGGCCTGCTGTGGATCCTCGACGCCTCCGTCAACGTGAGCATGGAGCCGTTCCGCGCCTTCGTGGGGGACATGCTGCCGCACGACCAGCGCAAGGTCGGCTTCGCCATGCAGAGCCTGCTGATCGGGGCCGGCGCCGTGATGTCGTCGGCGCTGCCCTTCGGGCTCACCCACGGCTTCGGGGTGAGCGCCGAGTCGACCGTCGGCAGCGCCATCCCGCCGGCGGTGCACGTGGCCTTCACCATCGGCGCCTTCGTGTTCTTCCTCGGCGTGCTCTACACGGTGCTGACCACGCGCGAGTACCCGCCGGCCGACATGGAGGCCTTCCTGCGCGCGAAGCGCGAGAGGTCCGGGTGGTCGCACGCCTTCTCCGAGATCTTCCACGGCATCGGCTCCATGCCGGGGCCCATGCGCAAGCTGGCCCTGGTCCAGTTCTGCACCTGGTTCGGCCTCTTCTGCCTGTGGATCTACTTCGCGCCAGGTGTCGCCAGGCGGATCTTCCACGGGGCGCCCCTCGGGGTGAGGAACCCGGCGGTGGAGCAGGCGCTCGACGATCCCGCGAACGCGGCGGTGCTCGACCAGGCGGCGGCGGTCGCCCGCGGCTACGAGCGGCTGAAGGCGCAGGTCGCAGGCTCCGCTCCGGCGATGCGGGCGGGAGGCGCGCTCGACGCGGTCCAGGCGATGCTCGGCCTCAAGCCCGCGCCGCCGGACCCGGGGGCGCGGCTCGGGGCGCCCGAACTGGCGGCGCTCATCCACGGCGAGCTGTCCGCGCCGGCCATCTCCCCGGCCTCGGACGGCGAACGCAAGAACCCGCTGGTGCGGACGATCGCGTCCCTCCTCGGCCAGCACGGGCTGCGTTCGGGCGCCGGCGACGGGCCCGGCCTGCAGGCGGCAGCCAGCGGCCTGGTCGAGCGGCTGGCCTCTGCCCGCCGCTACCAGGAGGGGGTGGCCTGGGGCGGCGTCTGCTTCGCCACCTACAACCTGGTGGCGTTCGCCTTCGCCTTCGTGCTGCTGGCCCTGGTGCGGCGCACCAGCGCCCGCCGCATCCACGTGGCCTGCCTGGTCCTGGGCGGGATGGGGTTCCTCTCGGTGCTCGCCATCCGCCAGCCCGGCGCGCTCCTGCTGTCGATGGTGGGCGTGGGCGTCGCCTGGGCCAGCATCCTGGCCATGCCCTACGCCATGCTGTCGAATGCGCTGCCGCCCGCCAGGATGGGGTTCTACATGGGGGTCTTCAACTTCTTCATCGTGCTGCCGCAGATCCTGGCCTCCGTCGGCCTCGGCTTCGTCATGCAGCGCTTCCTGGGCAACGACGCCACCAAGGCGCTGCTGCTGGGCGGCGCCTCCATGCTGGTAGCGGCCGCGCTCACCCTGCGCGTGCGCGAGGAGGAGACGGAGTAGCCATGGCCCGCTCCGCCGCGCTCGCCCTGCTGTCGCTCGCGCTCGCCGCCCCCGCCGCGCTCGCCGCTGGGGCGCAGGTGACCAAGGTCGA
>Ga0335069_10001066_pt1 | contig 44302 bp, 29 predicted proteins | sample Lox_Sample_11_FD_206714 | JGI IMG/M metagenome (GOLD analysis project Ga0335069, IMG submission 206714) | Soil microbial communities from Loxahatchee National Wildlife Refuge, Florida, United States - Lox_Sample_1.1 | ecosystem: Environmental > Terrestrial > Soil > Wetlands | place: USA...
ACGAACGAAAGATGAATTTCAGCGGGGCCATCTCAGGAATGCAATAAATATCCCGCTCGACAGGCTTCCCGATAACCTGAAAAAGCTTGACAGGAATAAAGCCATTGTAACATGCTGCGCATCAGGATCGAGGAGCGCTACAGCAAAAAATTATCTCAGGTCGAAAGGATTCGAGCAGGTTTATAATGGAGGATCCTGGATCAGCCTCAGGTCCTAATTTGAAATCTTCCCGTCAAGTTCCGGAATCCTGTATTCCGGCATGAAGCTGATTTTCCTGTTAATTGAGATCTTATTCTTATCAAAAGTACAGGTAACTGTCTCGTGGTGCGGGCTCTCAATGAACCGGAGCGTCATCTCGATCGTTTTTTTATCGCGCCACCTGTATATTCCGGCAATTTTTACCGGTCCTATTCCGCTGAAATGATTTCTTGCCCGCATCAGCAGGTTGGGTCCCCGCAGATTCGTCATCCCTGTAACCCACGAATCCTTTCCGAAACTGAAGGAGTAATCTTTACCCTCGATCAGTAACCTGATTGTACACTCACTCCCTGTGAAGCTGAAACCCAGAGTTTCGAGCTTTCCTGGATTTGGGTCAAGCTTAAATGTCCTGCCCGCCAGATCAGATTGTGAACCTTGTTCATTGCTTCCGGCCGGAAGCCTGACTGCAAGTCCGGAGGTAAGGACCTTCAATGCCTTATCAGATTCAGGATCTGGCTGAAGCGATTTCTCATGTATTGCCGGAAGCAGGTATTTCCATACAAGATCTATCTCTTCCTGCATGTCAGGGGTCTCGCTGGTAATGGCAACAACTGCATCTTTTTCCGGCATAACAATAATAAACTGCCCGAAAGCCCCATCACCCCTGAAGGCATTATTGCGGCATCTCCAGAACTGGTAACAGTATCCCTGTGCCCAATCACTCTTTTTTCGTATGGAATCGGGTGCACCGGGACGCTGATCAATCTTAAACGATGTAGCTTCCTTAACCCAGCTTTTTGGAAGTACCTGTGTACCTTCCCATCTGCCTTGCTGGAGGTATAGCTGACCGAATTTTGCAAGATCCTCTGTTTTAAGCCTGAGGCCCCACCCCCCTGTATTTACGCCCATCGGGTCCGTTTCCCAGTCAGCTCCTTCTATATTCAGTGGTCCGAATAATCTTGGTGAGAGGTAATCCAGCAGTTTCTGCCCGGTCGCTTTCTGAATAATTGCAGAAAGCATGTAAGTTGCCATAGAATTATAAAGAAACTTTGTGCCGGGTTTATTTACAACTGGCCTGGCTAAAAATGCTTTTACCCAGTTGGAGTCCTTCGGAGGAATAAGGAAAGTGGGGTCAGGATCCTGCCCTGCTGTCATTGTAAGCAAGTCCCTTACTTCCATATTCGAGAGATTTTTGCTCACGGTATCGGGAAGATAACCGGGGAAAAAAGAGATCACCTTATCCGTTACTTTCAGCTTGTTCTCAGAAACTGCAAAGCCCACTGCCGAAGATGTAAAACTTTTACTGCCAGAATATAATGTATGTTTGAGCTCCGCTGAATATGGCGACCACCAACCCTCCGTAATCACCTTTCCGTGGCGAAGGAACATGAAGCTATGAAATTCATGCCTGTCCGCATTTGCTGCATTGAGGAAACCGATAATTCCCCTGGAATCCACTCCTTCAGCTTCAGGAGTGCTTCTTGGCAACTTCCCGTTGACCAACTTTACTGTAGGCGTGCCGCACGACTGCAGGATCAGCGCCAGTAAAAGAAAATACGCTGTTTGCCTCAGGAACCCTTTCATAGTTAAAAAATTAAATGATCACGACTTAAGACAGGTAAACCAACCGATCAGAACCGAAATTAATCATTAAATAGTCAGGCCATTCATGACTAAAAGTAAATTACCAGCATTTTAAATTATTTTAACTTCATGGTGCCTGATTACTTCTTCCCGCAAAGTAATTTTATTATTCATATATCTATATATTTATTTTTATATATTTATGCCGGTTATTAAGTAAACTATTAATACTGTTTTCTTTCTGCCCTTATACCTCCCGCTGGGCCTCAATACGTGAAAGAAAGAAAAAAAGCTTAATCAGCTGAACTAATTTATCTAGTGAAATAGCTTCCACCACGGAGGCTTTTTATTTGATCTTAATCTGCCTTGATTTGCAGCCGGGACCCTAAGCAATTTGAACCGAGAGGGCCGGATGCTGGTTTATGTAATAAATAAGGAATTATGAAAATTGAAAAGAGGACTGAAATTAGCCGAACCCAGGCTGTTGTTTTTGACTACCTGAAATTTACACGTAACCAGGATAAATTCAGCGTCTGGAACATGTCGGACCCAAATATGAAGAAGAGCTATAAAGGTACTGATGGTAGTGTCGGATTTATTTACGCCTGGGACAGTACCAATAAGAATACCGGAGCGGGGGAACAGGAAATAACAGCTCTGGAGGAAAACAGGAGCATTGATTATGAGATAAGATTCTTCAGGCCGATGAAGAACACTGCAACTGCAACCTTTGTGATCGAAAAGGCAGGTGAAGGCAAATCTTCAGTGACCTGGACCTTCAACTCTCACAACCGGTTCCCCATGAGCCTGTTTGCACCTCTTTTTAAAAAAATGCTGGGGAAAGATCTTGAGAAGGGGCTGGCCAATCTGAAATCAATCCTGGAAACAAGCAAGTAACAAACTCTTATTGCCGGGCTAATATTTCCACCCTCCGCCGAGGCTCCGGTAAAGATCTATTATATACTGAAGTTTCTGTAGCCTGTCGTCAATATTACTGAGTTGTGCAGAGAGCAGACCTGCTTCAGCTGTAAGAACATCAGTATAGTTGGTTGTCGACGAATATTTCAGAAGTTCGGTTGTATAGCTTACCGACTTCTCCATGTACTCGATCTGCTTAGCTCTCAGAGAAATCTTCTCCTGGTTATTCCTGTATCCGTTTACCGCGTCGGCCACCTCCTTGCCTGCCCTCAGCAAAACCTGCTTATATGCAATAAGATTTTGTTCCTGGTCAGCCTGCGCTGTTTTTAAGCGCTGCCGGTTTAACCCGGCATTAAAGACAGGTTGTGTAAGGCCTCCCAAAAAAGTCCAGAAGATCGAAGAAGGGTTAAACAGTTTGGCAACATCACCCGCCATGTACCCCCCGGTTGCTGTTACCGTAAGTGAAGGGTAAAAGCTCTTCCTTGCTGCTTTTGTCATTTCAAATCCATACCTGAGCTGATATTCAGCTTCCTGCACATCGGGCCTGTTGGCCAGAAGTTGAGCAGGAATGCCTTGAGAAAGTTTTATTCTTATATCCTGGTTTTCCAGCTTACCTCGCTTAACCGGGCCGGGTCCCCGCCCGAGAACAAGGCAGAGAGCATTTTCTGTCTCGTAAATAGCCTGTTCGAGGTCGGGTATCCTGACTTTGGCAGAATAAAGGCTCGATTGGCTCATAACAAGATCAGCTCCTGTGATCATATCGTTGTCCTTCATCACTTTCATTGTTTCCACCTCTGAATTCCTGTTCAGGACTGTTTTCTTTGTGATATCAAGCTGAGCATCGAGTCCGAGAAGAGTGTAATAAAGGTTTGCCACATCGGCAACCAGCTGGGTTTTTACTGCCCTGGCATAAGCTTCGCTCTTCAGCACCATGTTATAGGTTGCCCTCTTTGAGTTCCTGATTCTCCCCCATATGTCTGCCTCCCATGCAGAAGATCCTGCAACCTCTGCAACAGTGGCCCCGCTGGCACCGCTTGCGGCCTGGTTTGTGGCACCGGCCATAAGTGAAAAGGTCGGGAAGAATGCTGCCTTCGCCTGGCCAAGGGCAGCCTCGGCTTTTTTAATACTAACTTTCGCAGCCTGCAGGTCCGGATTGTTTTTCAGCGCTTCCGTGATAAGGGTGTCAAGCACCGGATCGGTAAACAGGCTGTCCCATGGAACATTTGCGAGGTTTGCCGTATCACCGTTCACCTGGTCGCGGTATAGTGATTTACTATTGACAAATGACTGGCTCTTATAAGGTTGCAGTATCCTGCAAGAGTTGAGGAATATGACTGTTGTAAAGAATACTATAGCCGCCGACAGGCATTTTATTTTTAGATTCCCAGACATCTTTTTCATTTTTGAGGAGTAATTAAACCATCCTGGTTGGTAACTTCATTATTTTCCACCTTCCTGAATTTTTCCTGGAAGGTCTGGAAGATGATGAACAGCAGTGGTATCACCATGATGCCGAAAAGTGTTCCGAACAGCATTCCCCCAACAGCTGAAATACCTATTGACCTGTTACCGTTTGCTCCTGCTCCGGTTGAGAACATAAGGGGCATGACACCAAAAATGAAAGCGAATGATGTCATCAGAATAGGTCTCAATCTGGCCTTTGCACCTTCCATGGCAGCCTGGATCAATGCCATTCCATTTTCCCTTCGCGTGGAAGCAAACTCAACAATAAGAATCGCGTTTTTTGCAAGAAGCCCGATAAGCATAATAAGCGAGATCTGCATGTAGATGTTGTTCTCGATGCCGAAGATCTTTGCAAAAATGAAGGTCCCGGTAAGTCCCACAGGTATTGACAGGATGACCGCGAACGGGAGCATGTAGCTTTCGTAGAGGGCGCTCAGGAGGAAATATACAAAAAGGAAACAGAGAATAAAAACATAGATTGCCTGTGAACCGCTGCTCTGCTCTTCACGGCTTACGCCAGAAAACTCATAGCCATAACCCTGTGGCAGCGACTGTTGTGCCGTCTCTTCAATAGCTTTCATTGCCTCTCCTGAACCGAACCCTTTCTGCGGCGAGCCAATAACGGATATTGAAGTGTACATATTGAACCGTGAGATGCTTTCCGGACCATAAACCCGTGTGAGATTTACAAACTCTGAAACAGGAGCCATTTCACCGGATGCAGTCCTAACAAATATTTTTGTCAGGTCCTTCTCACTGGCCCTGTACCTGGGATCGGCCTGGAGCATGATCCTGTATTGCTTGCCGAACTGGTTGAAATTATCGACATAAATCCCGCCGAAGATTGCCTGCATTGTCCTGATGATAGTGCTGACTGAAAGGCCGGCATCCTTTATTCTTGGAACATTTACATCCATCAGGTACTGCGGAAATGTAGGGTTAAAAGTAGTGTAGGCTGTCTGTATCTCGGGTCGTTTATTCAGTTCAGCCAGGAATTCCTGGGTGACAGAAAAAAACTGTTCAAGGGTATGACCGCCCTTGTCCTGCAGCTCGAAAGAAAATCCACCGCTGATTCCAAATCCCATTATTGTGGGCATTGAGAACGGCATTATCCTGGCTTCGGTAATTCCTGAAGTTTTTCTCATCAGCTGCTGGATAATATCGAGGTTGGTGATGCCCTTCCTGTCCTTCCAGTGTTCCAGTTCCAGTATAATCATGCCGTAAGAGCTGCCGCTTCCTGCCATCATGCTCATACCTGCCATTCTCAGTACGTTCCTTACTCCCGGTATTGTCCTTGATATGCTGTCTACCCTGTTTGCGACGACTGTAGTCCTTTCCAGCGATGTTGCAGGAGGCATCATTACATTGACAAAAATGGTTCCCATATCCTCGTCAGGCACAAACCCTGAAGGTGTTGTCTTCATCAGGGCATATAGTCCGATAGAAAATACGATTACGGCTGTTACTATTATCCACTTCCTGTTTGAAAGCAGCTTAACAGAGTTCCCGTATTTTTCTTTGACCGCATTGAACCCAGTGTTAAAGAGATAAAAGAATCCGGCAAAACCGGTCTTTTTTATTTCCTTATCATGCTTGGGTTTCAGGAATATTGCTGCCAATGCCGGGCTAAGAGTAAGCGCATTTACTGCAGAAATGATGATCGCAATTGCAAGCGTGACCCCGAACTGTTTGAAGAAGACTCCCGATGATCCGCCAATGAAAGTCACCGGGATAAATACAGATGCCATTACCAGGGTAATGGAAACAATTGCTATTGATATTTCATTCATCGCATCAATTGATGCTTTTCTTGAGGAGGTGTAACCCTGGTCGAGCTTTGCATGGACCGCTTCCACGACCACAATCGCATCATCCACCACAATCCCTATTGCGAGGACGAGTGCAAAGAGTGTCAGAAGGTTAATGCTGAATCCGAAAAGATATAGAAAGAAAAAGGTACCCGTGATAGCTACCGGAACAGAGATTGCCGGAATAAGCGTTGAGCGGAAATCCTGGAGGAAGAGGTACACGACAATGAATACCAGAACAAAAGCCTCGAGTATGGTCCGGAGGATCTTTTCAATTGAAGCATCAAGGAACTTATTGGCGTTGACCACGTTCACGTAGTGAACACCTTCAGGAAAGGTTTTTGCGCATTCATCCATAACCCTGAGTGCATCAACGATCACATCGCGTGCATTTGAGCCCGGGGTCTGGCTTATTGCAACGTTGACAGACTGCCTGCCGTTGACAAGCATGTCGCCTGAATAAGACTGTGCCCCCAGCTCAACATTGGCAACATCTTTAAGCTTGAGAAAACGACCATTACCTTCCGACCTCAGGATTATATTTCCAAACTCCTCGGCTGTCTTAAGTTTGCCGGTGTACCTGATCACATACTGGAAGCTCTGGTTACCACGCTCGCCGAAGCTGCCGGGTGCCGCTTCAATGCTCTGGTCATTGAGGGCCGAGATAACCTCGTCGGCGTTGATTTTATAAACTGACATTACATCAGGCCTGAGCCAGATTCGCATTGAAAATGTCATACCTCCGAAGGTATTTGCCCCTCCTACTCCATTCACCCTCTTGAGACGGGGAATGACATTTATTTCGGCATAGTTTTGCAGGAAGAGCTGGTCGTAAGCCGGGTTATCGCTGTAGATTGCGGATATGAGCAGCATCCCGCTCTGCATCTTCCTCACTGCCACCCCAGCACGCGTTACCTCTGCCGGAAGAATTCCCAGTGCAGCCGAGATCCTGTTCTGAACCTCGACAGCCGCCATATTGGGATCGGTCCCTACCTTGAAGTTTACAGTTATATTACCTCCGCCGGTATTGGTTGCACTGGAAGTCATGTATGTCATACCCTCAACCCCGTTGATCTGCTCCTCGAGAGGTATTATTACGCTCTTGAGCACCACGTCGGCATTAGCTCCGGGGTAGCTGGCAGACACGCTTACCGTCGGAGGGGCAATATTAGGGTATTGCTCTATCGGAAGCTTGACAAGCCCAAGGATGCCAAGCATGGTTATTATGATCGAAATGACCGTGCTGAGAACAGGTCTTTCTATAAATCTCCTGAACATGATGTGGATTTTAAAATCTACTTAACCTGGTTATAATATGATACTTCATTAACCTCCCTGGGAATGATAGTCGTACCATCCCTCAAAGAGCTGGTTCCCCCGGTTACAATAATATCTCCCGACCTGAGCCCGTCTGTAACGAGGAAAAATTTTCCGTTATCGCTGGGAATTGAAGTGACAGGAATGGCCGTTACCCTGTTGTCGGCGCCAACTTTGTACACAAAGCGTTTATTCTGAAGTTCGTATGTTGCACCCTGGGGAATGACGAAGACGCTGTCCTTCACCTGGGGGAGTCTCACTGTGGCGCTTGAACCGCTCCTTATAATGCCATCGGGGTTCGGGAAAATTGCCTTGAATGTGGCGGCGCCGGTAGAAGTTGATATAAGTCCGCTGGCCAGTTCGACTTTTCCTTTAAGATTATATTCCTTCGAATTGGCAAGTATCAGTGAAGCCTCCGGAAATGTCTTGATCTTATCTTCCATGCTCTTCCCCGATGATGCATAGAGGATATCCAGAAGCTGTTTTTCGTTCCACGAGAAATATGCAAAGACGCTGCTGATATCAGAGAGCGTTGTCAGGGCCTCCGTGCTGTTACTGCCCACAAGTGCGCCGCTCTTATATGGGAAGGTGCCAATGATACCGTCCTGCGGGCTTTTTATGTATGTATATCCGAGATTTGTATTTGCATTTACCAGGTCCGCTTTTGCCTGTTCCAGGGCAGCGTTCCTCGCTTCAAGGATCAGTTCTGCCGATTTCAGCCTGTAGCTGCTTACAATTTCCTTTTCGACCAGGGGACGGATCTTTTCGACATCAATTTTTGCAGAATTGACATCGGCTGCCGCGCTGTTGATTTTTGCTTTTGCAGTGATCACCTGCTGTTCGTAAATCGGGTTGCTGATATGAAAAAGCAGCTGCCCTTTCTTTACCCTGTCTCCTTCATTTACATAAATGTCCTGCAGGTATCCGCTTACCATTGGCCTGATCTCAACTACCCTCTGACCTTCAATCCTTGCAGGAAAATCCTGGTGGACAGTCACTGCCTGCGGGGTGAGTTTTATTACTGCATATTCCTTTGCCGGTGCCGAACCGGGTGCAAACCCTCGGCCAGGTCCGGAGTTACCAGCCGGGGTAGCGTTTTGCTTGTTCCTGCTGCATGAAAAAAGTACTAATGCAAATACTAAAATCAATAATGGAAGTCTTTTCATGTAAATATTTGTTTTTAAGTTCATTCAGAATAAAATCTTCAGTAAGTAAAAGTCCGTTCCAGCCTTTCAATATTTTTATTTACGATTCAGGAACTTTTGTAGCGCTCAAACGCCTGCTAAAGTATATCATATGTAAATTAATAGCAAGGCGGATGCATGGTAAAATATTATCGATCAACTATCAGATTTCGGGTTTATATAGCCAGTATTTACGTAGAAAACTGAACCCTTTGGCGAAAATTCTTTTAAAACAGAATTCTTTGCTACTTTTGCGGCCCTAAGGGAGTCAGATTATGGATGATATAAGGAACATTGCAGTAATAGCTCATGTCGACCACGGCAAGACTACGCTAGTCGACAGGATACTGCACCAGGTGAAGCTCTTCCGGGATAATCAGGTGGTTGGGGAACTGATTCTTGACAGCAATGATCTTGAAAGGGAAAGAGGAATCACGATCCTTTCGAAAAATGTATCTGTCAGGTACAAGAACGTCAAGATCAACATTATAGACACTCCGGGCCACTCCGATTTCGGCGGTGAAGTGGAAAGGGTCCTCAATATGGCGGAGGGCGTTCTTCTCATTGTTGACGCATTTGAAGGGCCGATGCCCCAGACACGATTCGTGCTCCAGAAGGCCCTCGAGCTCGGATTGAAGCCGATCGTCGTTATAAACAAGGTCGACAAGCCCAACTGCAATCCCGACGACGCTCATGAACAGGTTTTTGACCTCATGTATAACCTTAAGGCTACAGAGGACCAGCTGGATTTCCCGACGGTTTACGGCTCCTCAAAACAGGGTTGGATGGGACCTGACTGGAACCATCCGGCAACAGATGTAAGCTACCTTCTCGATACAATTATCGAACACATTCCCCCCGCAAAGAAAATCGACGGTACCCTGCAGATGAGAATCTCCTCGCTCGATTATTCGTCATATATGGGGAGGATCGCCGTTGGTAAGATCCATCGCGGGGAGCTTGTCCCCGGAAGCCAGGTATCTTTGATAAAACGCGATGGAACGATTACCAGGAATACCGTCAAGGAGGTTTACCTGTTCGAGGGGTTAGGCAAGGAGAAAACCAAGAAACCTGTTAAATCAGGTGAGATATGCGCCGTATTCGGAATGGAGGATTTCGAGATAGGTGATACGATATCAGATGCGGAAACACCTGAGAGCCTTGGTCATATACATGTTGATGAACCAACCATGAGCATGCTTTTTGCGACCAATAATTCGCCTTTCTTCGGGCGTGAAGGCAACCTGGTAACATCAAGGCAGCTAAGGGAACGACTTTTCAGGGAGACAGAAAAAAACCTTGCATTGAAGGTTGAGGAGACCGGCTCGTCAGATGCATTCATAGTATATGGAAGAGGCATCCTTCACCTTTCAATCCTTATTGAAACCATGCGAAGGGAAGGATTTGAGCTCCAGGTGGGGCAGCCAAAGGTCCTGGTACGTGATATAAACGGGATTAAAAATGAACCCATTGAAGCACTTACCGTGCAGGTACCTGAAAATTTTGCAGGTAAAGTAATTGAACAGGTTACGCAGCGCAAGGGCGAAATTCTCAATATTGAAGTAAAAAGCGACAGGACAAGGATTGATTTCAAGATCCCGGCAAGGGGAATAATCGGCCTCAGGAACCAGGTTCTTACAGCAACCGAAGGTGAAGCAGTAATGGCACACAGGTTCGACGGCTATGAACCCTGGAAGGGTGATATTTCGGGGAAAAGAAATGGTTCGCTCATTGCAATGGAGACGGGGACCGCGGCTGCTTACGCAATTGACAAGCTCCAGGATCGTGGCACATTCTTCATCTTCCCTGGCGAAGATGTTTACATGGGCCAGGTGATAGGCGAAAGCAGGAGACAGGATGACATTACTATCAATGTGATCAAAACAAAAAAGCTCACGAACATGCGGGCTTCCGGGTCGGATGACAAAATCCTCCTCGCTCCTCCCGTCAGGTTCTCCCTCGAAGAGGCAATGGAATACATAGCATCAGACGAATATATCGAGATTACGCCGAAGTCAATGCGACTCAGGAAAATAATGCTCGATGAGAATGACAGGAAAAGGGCAAGGAACAAGGAACAGTCTAGTTCTTAACCTTCTGCGTTCCCTTTTTTATTCCGCATTCGTTGAATGAATCGACCGAATAATAGTATTCCGCGTCACGGTTCAGCCCTGTCAGCCTTAACGAATCAGAGTCATAAACCATCACCGACGAGTAAAGCTTCTGACTGTCAGTCCCGAAATTAACAATATGACCCGTCGCTGCTGGGTCATGCTTCCAGATTACTGTCGCCCTGCGGGAATCTTCTTTCTTCCTGATAACCTTAAAAGATCTCACTTCAGTGGGCAGGCTTCCCTGCCGGCTTCCGAATATCCTAAGGTCGTACATTGAAAACTTCCCGCCAGGCACCTTTCCATTTTCCACTTTTATAAATCTTGCCCTGGCAGGCTCATCAAGCTCTGTATAGTCGTGACAGGCGTCCCTGTTGTTGGTGCTTTTGTCGATGATGATCTTCCATGTCTTTCCATCTTCCGATGAAAGCACCCTGTAACAATAGAATAAACCCGTGCTCTTATCATTCAGGACCGCATCATTATCTGCAAAATTTACCTGGACAGCATTTACAGTACATTTATCACCAAGATCCATTGAAAACCATTCACCCTGATTACCTGTGGCGGCCGACCACCATGTTCTTACATTCTCATCGGCAGCATACTCCGGCGGAAACTTATCGAGTGATGAGGAAGCCGAAACTTTCTTTTTATACGAAAGCAGCATCCAGCCCGTGAACGGATCCTCCTTTTGAAAATCGATTTTATGATCGGCAACCCTTGCCGGATAATCACCAAATGCGGTAAGTGTCCTCAGTACCCCGTCCTTGTCAAAATAAGAGGGAAATAGCCCGAGACGCCTTTCAAACATGTGCCTTACAGAAATGCTCATCGTCGCAATATGCCACCAGTTTCCATACTTATCGCAGAATGTGGAGCTATGGCCGGCCCCGCCTATGAAACCTCCGGGCTTATATGAGAAGGGGCTGTATGTTTCATACCTGAAAGGGCCCCTGGGGGAATCTGAGGTATAGACCCCGTCGGCATAGGTTTTGAATTCCGTACCGGGAGATGCATATTGAAGGTAATATCGTTTATTGAATTTGGTCATCCAGGCTCCTTCATTGTAACCGTTTTTGACAACCTGGTTCATTTCGCCTGGGTTTTCCCATCCGTACAAACCCGGATTATGCCTGATAAGGGTGTCGGGTGCAGATAAAGGCTGCATCTTCCGGTCAAGCTGAACCACCCTTATAGGCTGGGATTCCTGGTCAGAGCATCCCCAGTAGAGATAGATTTTGCCGTCATCATCCTTCAGGAAAGCAGGGTCCCAAACCGGGAATGGAAGGGTTTTCTCCATGGGCCTCCAGTTGTCTTTAAATGGATCTGTCGTCCAGTACATTGGTTTTTTGATCCATGATGAGGCAGCATAGTATGTTGTATCGCTGATCGTGATAATATCGGGTGCATAATCCTCGATAGGGAGGGAACTTATCGGGATAAAGTCCCAGTTCATGAGATCGTCGGAAGTCCAGTAACCACCACTGTGCGATGCCAGGAGGAGATATTTATTCCTGTAAATCCTTATTACGGGATCGGCCGCCTCCCTGTACGATATGCCCGAAGTGGGCTGGAACCTGTAATTAATGTTTACAGGATTGCAATAAGTCCTGACCCTTACCTGTCCGGCTGGAAAAAAGGCCAGGATCACGAGGAGCATTGCAGGAAAAAATCTTTTCATATAATTTATCTGTCAATGTAATAATTATTGTCCCTGATTCTCACTCACAAGCTTAATGGTCACCGGTCCGAGGAGCCCTGATGGAAGAAGCGGGGAATTGGCCCTGTAGAATGGCATCGTGGTATAGGTAATCTTTTTTGACACTCCGGGCCTGGCATCGCCAATAAGCCTGTTTACCCAGAGGTCCGTTACTTTTATCTCAAGCTTATTTCTTCCCTGGACAAGAGCACCTGAAACATCCATTGTGAATGGAGTTTTCCAGACAATTCCCATAGATTTTCCGTTAAGAATAATTTCTGCCAGGTATTTGACTTCACCCAGGTCGAGAACAAGCTTTCCCCCCTTGCTGAACCATTCGGCCGGGGCATCAATTGACCTGGTATAGCTTGCTGTACCCGAGAAGTATTTTACACCGGGATCTGTCATACTGCTTAAAGAAGCCAGTTTATCGACCCTGATAGAATCCGGTGCACCCCTGTCCTTCTGGAAAGCTATGCTCCATGGACCATCGAGGGTCGACAGGGAGGTGACTGACTGCGGTACAGGCGATACTTCCTTCTTTCCGGTCTTTTCCCTGAATACAATAAACATAGTAGCATCTGGTTCAAGCTTAAGAGGAACCGTTGTCGTTCCGTTTTCCATCTTATAAGCTGCAGGTTCTATTTTACCGCTGACAGGGTTCCACAATTCCGGCTTTCTCCCTTCTACCCTGAAAGTAAGCAGGGCATCATCATAATCATTGATCCTGTTATCGACCCAATAGATATCCGCATTTTCCGTTCTGCGGTGAACGAACAGCAGTTTGCTGTCGGGGAGCGAGCCTTTGTACTCAAAATCAGCCCTGATCCCGAGGGAGGCCAGAGCCTCACCTGCTGACAGTCCGGCTATTACTTTTCCCTTCCCGAAGACTGTCTCACCCCTGGAGTTTGCCCAGAGCTCGTTTGCAATGGTACTAAATTCCTTCTGGTCGTCAGACAATGAAGGCGAGGATACTGGTTTGGGCCCGGAGACAACTGCCCCTTCACGGACCATGCCCCTCAGCTTTCGAAGCACAGGCAGGGTCATATAAACGCTGTTCGAGTCGAGCACCAGCAGGTTATAGCTCATTCCTGATGCTGTCACGATATGGCCGTCAGATACAGATAGCAGGTTAACCAGGGCATCGGAATTAACAAAATCATAATTGTAGCCCGACGGTATGTCAGGGAGTTTTGAATCAAACAGGGAGGTTATGTTATTGTCTTCCCCGTAATAATACAGGATATCGGCAACAAATTTCCCCTGCTGCAGCATGTAGGAGCTCCTTGCAAGGTATGTTATCCATGGTCCGGCCTGCTCTGCCCAGGTCTCGTGACGTGTGAACCATTGACCAAACGGCCCGAGACCCAGGCCGGGAATTTTATCATCGACGGGCTGGTGAACCGATGTATGGATCACGAACCTGTTGAGACCGTTCGACAATTCCATATCAGCAGTTGGTTTCAGAAGTTCAGGTGCCCAGGCCCAGGCAGTCCCAATTGCCGTCATCGATTCGGCCGCCACTATATTCTGACCGTAAAGGTGAGCAACGGAAGCCGATTCCCTCACATCGGCCTTGTAACCTGTTGACACATCGTTTGTTCTCCCGAACTTACCCGGGGTCCAGGTGGCGCTCATGGGGAAGGTTGCCATGCTTTTAACTTCCATACCGTCACCAATAAAGGCCCTTCCTCCCTCGTGAGATTCGGTATATCGTCCCATCCCTCTTTCCCTGAGTATTGTTGTCAGCTGATCATAATGATTTATGGTTGTCAGGTCGCCAATGGTCTTTCTCAGATCCCAGAGGAAGCGGTCGCTTTCTTCAGAACTTTCGACAATTCTGCCTGTCAGCACCGGCAGCCACGGCAGCATTTCGTAACCTCTCCTCCTGCTAAATTCGGTCATCATGCTGTCGGTCCAGTTCTGAACGCCTGCTTCCCAGCTGTCGGTAATCATATACTGCAGGCCCCTGCTTCCCATCAGGCCGCCTGTGGCATCCTTGTACTGGTCGAGATAATTATTGAAATATGCTTTCACATGCACGGCGCTCAGCTTGTCGACTTCAAGACCTGTTGCCTCCTCCGATGCTGGATGATTTGTATGACCTGTGAGAGTGTATCCGAGCCTTACAATAACCCATCTGCCTTCAGGAGGAGTCCATTCAAGTGACCCGTCGGGTTTCATCTTTGAAGTGAGGTCGATCACATCGGATTTCCTGATTGCATCCTCTTTCCTGATCTCCGGTGAGGGCAGACTGTAAAGACTGCCGGCGGTTGAAAATGCCGCCTTTTCCTCGAAGTGGTTTACCGGGGGAATCCTGTAAAGAACAAGTTCCGCTACCTGTGTCCCCTGAGGTGCCTTAGGCATATTGAGGTTATCAATACCCAATAATTCTCCAAGATTAAAGACCGGCGACGGTGGTGGTGTTTTCCATGTAAACCTGAAGAATCTTGCAGTTACAGGTGCAAATGTAAGTGTCGTCTGTGCGACTCCTCCCCTATGAATGTCAATGACCTTTGTAAAGGATTTACCGTCATTTCCCGATTCGAGTGCGCGGTTATCGGGGTCGGCCCCGAATCCAAACTGACCTGCAGCACCTCCTCCGACTATAGAGAGCCCGCTGATGGTCTCGGGCTGTTTAAACTCGAACTGGATCCACGACTTTTCACCAACCTTTGCTGAAGGAAGAAAAGACGAGGTTGACAGGTCACCGTCGGTAAGCATTTTCAGATTGAACCTCCCCCCGCTAGAAGTTACTTTCGGCTGAAGATCTTCAAGAGTGGTTGAACTGGCCGGGACCTTATAGGCAAAGACGGCAGCGTCGGCATAGAATTCAGGTGCGGGTTTTGTCCTGCCACCATTGAGCCCCAAATCGCCACCCATGGGAATATTCTGGAATGTACCCGTCGTCTTTGGGGGCATAGCCAGCATTCCCCTGAATGTTTTCCCACCTTCAACCTGCGTTTCGCTCCATGCATATTTCTTCATCCCTTCAAAAGGCTTTACCCATGGCCCCCCGCTTTCACTCCAGCCCGGCGATCCGGCAATTGCCATTTCCAGGCCCAGTGAATCGGCCAGCCCGGCAGTAAACCTGAACGCATCTTTCCATTCCGGAGTCATATAAACAAGCCTTTGCTTTACAACCTGAGGCGTCAGGAGCGATGCATCAAAATTCTGGAATCCACCGATTCCAACCCTGTGCATCCACTGGAGGTCAGCCTTTATACCTTCCTTAGTAATGTTCCCGTTCATCCAGTGCCACCAGACCCTTGGCCTGGCACCCTGCGGGGGATTCATAAATCCGTCCCTGAGCATATCTGTTTTATCTGCGGGACCGCTGCATGCAGAAAGAAATATCGCGGCAAGGATAAAAGATCCTGCCTTGAAAATGAACCTCGCCAGGCTGAAGGAATGATTTTTCATAACAGTGTTGATTTGTATTTATTATCCGATCTTTTGATATCAGCATATCAAGTTATATATTTTTTGGATAAACCGGGTCTGTCAAACTAATTGTCACAGAAAAACCGGGAAAATTTATTTTACTTTTAATCCCTGATTATTGTATGTTCCGGAAACAGTTCAAGAATTAACACAAAAATAGATGAAGAAGCTTTTTAAAATAGTTATCTGGTCGGTGACAAGTCTCCTTATTTTATTCCTGGTCCTGGTCATTTATCTTTATTTTCATTATAACACCCTTTGTAGGCATCTCGACAGGATAGAATCCTCCCTGAAGCCCGGCAATGGTAAAGTAATTCTTGGTGGCAACGGTAAGCTCCGGGATGGGCAACTTAACCTGGTTCCCGTTCCACAGAAAATCAGGATTTTAAATGGCAGCTTTGCCCTTCCTGCTTCTGTAACCTTCTCATCACCGGATTCACTGAATTCCATAATCTCGGGATACCTGTCGGAGATAGATGGAATAAAGCCTTCTTCAGGAAGAAAGAACCCTGTACTTAAGTTCACTTATAAAAAAGGTCTTCCTGACCAGGGTTACAATATGGAGGTAAATGGATCAGGAATTTCGGTCGAATTCAGTACAAGGCAGGGATTGTTTTATTCAATTATGACTATTAAGGTACTTAATACCAACTATAAGAGTAAGATTCCATGTGTTGCAATCGAAGATTTCCCGGATCTGCCTGTGAGAGGAATGATGCTCGACATCAGCAGGAATAAGGTGCCGAGCAGGGAAACCCTGTTAAGGCTGGCATCAATACTTTCAGATCTGAAATACAATCACATGGAATTATATGTTGAAGGCTTTTCGTTTGCATATCCTTCTTTCAGGGATCTCTGGGAAAAAACGGAGACACCTGTTACCGGTGATGATATTAAGGCCCTTGACAAATTCTGCCGCGATCATTTTATCGACCTGGTGCCGAACCAGAATATGTTTGGTCATATGATGGCCTGGCTGGAGACAGGCAGGTTCAGGGACCTGGCCGAATGCCCTGACGGGTATAAGCTGATGGGACTTATAAACATGAAAGGGACCCTTGATCCCAGCGACCCGGGGAGCCTCAGGCTGGTAACGAGGATGGCTGATGACCTTCTTCCAAACTTCACGTCAACGAATTTCAATGTGAATATGGATGAGACATTTGACCTCGGAAAGGGAAAAAGCAGGAAGCTATGTGAAGAGAAGGGGGAAGGGAATGTCTATTTCGATTATGCACTTAAGGTTCACGACACGCTGGCTCCACGTAACAGGAAGATGATGATGTGGGGTGATATTATCCTCAGGCATCCAGAAATTATCAGGCGCATTCCGAAAGATATCACCCTTCTCGACTGGGGATACGAGACATCCTACCCGTTTGAGAAAAATGCAAGGAACTTTCACGATGCGGGTGTCAGCTTTTTTGTCTGTCCCGGGACCAGCAGCTGGTCGAGCTTTGTCGGAAGAAGCGATAATATGATTGTGAATATCCGCGATGCTGTCGCCGCCGGGGTAAAATACGGAGCCAGGGGAATGCTTCTGACCGACTGGGGGGATATGGGCCACTGGCAGTACCAGCCCGTAAGCTATGCCGGATATACAGCAGGGGCCGCACTCAGCTGGAACAGCAGGAGCGGTGATATAATGCCACTTGAACCATTCATGAGCAGCTACCTGTTCAGGGACGAGGCAGGCATCATGGGCAGGCTTGCCTACAGGCTGGGCGAGTATTCCAGGTACGAGGAAAAGCCTGCCATGTCGATGACCTATTCGATGCTTATTTTCCAGACAGGACTGGGTGACAGGGTCCTGGCAAATACAGTTTATGAGAAGATGATCGAATCGGTCAGCAGCCTGATGATGCTTTCAATTCCAGAGTTTGTGAACACATTCAAAGAAAAGGTATCCAACCGCCCGGCTTTCAATTTCCCTGGTATGTATTCACTGATCGATTCGGCAGGAATTCTGCTCGGCAATGTCAGGATGAAAGGACCGGACAGCCTGCTTATAAAAGATGAATACAGGAATGCACTCAGGCTCCTCAGGCTTTCAACGGATCTCCAGTTTTTTGTTATGAAGAGGGATAGCCTGCCGGAAGTGAAACAGAAAGAACTACTTACCGGAATGAAAGAGAACTGTATCAAATATCTCGATGAGAACAAGAGACTATGGGCCCTAAGGGATAAACCCGGGGGATATGAAAGCAGCGTGGCGATGCTTGAAAAGCTTATGAACGATGTGAATAAGCACCTGGTCCAACTCGAAAAATCATCGGTCCCAAGAAAGTTTGACAGGTTAATTGAGAAGTTGACGGCCTCGGCAGCTTCGGTTTATATCAGCATTGCCAGGTAAAAATACCTGTTCGTCCCGAAACCCGGAAAGAACTGATCAGACTGTTAAATTCACGGGAGAAGCTACTGCATTTTAACCCATTAACCTCCGTGGTCAGGCTCTTTAAGCCTGCAGAGCGTTCAAACTGTTAATGGTTTTGATTAAATTTACCTTTCATTTATAAACTCTCTGTTTTCAGTTTTGTTATTCATGAATAGAATCTAACGCAACACTGTATTGAAAGGAGGCCCGCATGAATGATTTTATATGTCCCAAATGCCACGATCATCTAAGGGTGGGTGATCATATAATCTTCAAGGTAAAGAACAGCAATAAGCAATCAGGACTAATGCTTCTCAGTCCCCAGATAGGCAATTATTCGAGTGTCAGGCATCCCGGCTTCAGTTTCAGCAAAGGCGAGATGCTGGAGTTTTATTGCCCTCTCTGCGGAAGTCCCCTTAAATCGGATATTCATCCGAACCTTGCACTTGTGCTGATGACAGATGAGCATGGTGACAGGTTTGATGTCTACTTTTCCCAGGTTGCAGGCGAGCACAGCACGTATGAAACTACTGGCGATTCCCTGCACACGGAAGGTGAAGACGCCGGGAGATATACATATTTCAAAATCGGGGAAAAATTCAAAAAGTTTATCTGAGTAACTTCCTGATATTGTAAAGTTTGTTCAGGGCTTCCATCGGCGTGAGATTGTCAATATCCAGGTCGAGGATCTCATCCCTGATCTGTTTAAGAACCGGATCGTCGAGCTGGAAAAAACTCAGCTGCATTCCCTCGCGATGTTCCGCCAGTCCGGCAATTGGCTTTGCCAGTTCCTTCTTTTCGTGGCTCTGTTCAAGCTCCTTCAGAATTTCATCCGCACGCTTTACCACACTGCGTGGCATACCGGCCATTTTTGCCACATGTATGCCGAAACTATGCTCGCTCCCTCCTCTTTTCAGCTTCCGGAGAAAAATAACCTTGTTGTTCGATTCAAGTATCGAAACATTATAGTTCCTGACCCTGCTGAATGAATTCTCCATCTCATTCAGTTCGTGATAATGGGTTGCAAAAAGTGTCTTAGCCTTCAGCCTGTTTTCGTGAAGGTATTCAACCATTGCCCAGGCAATTGAAATGCCGTCATAAGTGCTTGTACCACGACCGATTTCATCAAGCAGGACAAGGCTGCGTTCAGAAAGGTTATTCAGGATGCTTGCAGTCTCATTCATTTCCACCATGAATGTTGATTCACCCAGACTGATATTATCGGAGGCCCCCACCCTGGTAAAGATCTTGTCGACGATCCCGATGCTTGCCATGCTTGCCGGCACGAAGCAGCCAATCTGGGCCAGGAGGACAATAAGTGCAGTCTGACGGAGCAGGGCTGATTTTCCGGACATATTGGGGCCGGTAAGTATTATTATCTGCTGGTCTTCAATATCCAGGAAAAGGTCATTGGGGACATAAGCTTCATTCGGCGGCAGCTGCTTTTCGATAACAGGATGCCTTCCCTCGCGTATATCTATCCTCATTGTATCATTAAGCACTGGCCTCACATACCTGTTTTCGACAGCGACCAGCGCAAAAGCCTGGAGACAGTCGAGTTTTGCAACCTGCACCGAGTCGAGCTGAATCTGTGGTATGAACTCAACGAGTGAAAGTACAAGGTCGTTAAACAGTCTTGTCTCTATTTCAATAATCTTTTCTTCCGCCCCGAGGATCTTCGATTCATATTCCTTGAGCTCCTCTGTAATGTACCTCTCGGCGCTGACAAGTGTCTGTTTCCTGATCCACCCGGGAGGAACTTTGTCCCTGTGGGTGTTCCTTACCTCGATATAATACCCGAAGACATTATTGAATCCAACTTTAAGCGATGATATGCCAGTTTTCTGTATCTCCCTGTTCTGGAGTTCTATGAGGTAATCCTTCCCGCTGTAAAGTATTGTCCTGAGCTCATCGAGTTCAGCGGAAACTCCGGCTGAAATAACATTTCCCCTGTTCACCTGCATCGGGGGATCAGGATTTATTTCCGTCTCGATCCTTTCTGAAACGCTCCTGCATGGATTGAGTTGTTCTGCCACCTCGATAAGAGGATGGCAGCCCGATGCAAGGCACCTGTCTTTTAACGGACCAACAGCCTGGAGAGCTTTCTTCAGCTGCACCACCTCCCTTGGGTTTATTCTTCCTACAGCTACCTTGGATGTCAGCCTTTCCAGGTCGCCGATATGTCGTATATAACCTGCAACCTCTTCTCTCTTTTCCCTGTTGGAGACATAAAAATCAACAATATCGAGCCTGTCATTCACAGGTTGAATATTCTTGAGCGGAAGCGCTATCCATCTCTTTAAAAGCCGGCTTCCCATCGGGGAGACCGTCATGTCGATAACATCGATCAGGGTTTTGGCACCCTCGTACGGAGAGTGAAAAAGTTCAAGGTTGCGTATGGTAAACTTATCAAGCCACACGTACCTGTCCTCTTCTATCCTGGAAATGCCTGTTATATGACCCAGCTGTTCGTGCCGGGTTATGTCTAAATAATGCAGCACCGCCCCTGCGGCAATTATACCACATGGCATCGACTGGATCCCGAAGCCTTTCAGGGAGCTTGTCTCAAACTGCTTTAAAAGCCTGTCATTAGCGGCTTCCGGGGTGAAGATCCAGTCATCAAGCTTGAAAGTATAGAATTTCGTTCCGAAACTTTCCTGGAAATTCCCGGTCATGCTCTTTTCATGGAGAATCTCCTTGGGCTGAAAATTATTCAGTATCTGGTCGATATATTCGATGGTACCTTCCGAAACAAGAAATTCTCCGGTTGAAATATCGAGAAAGGCAACCCCGGCCTGCTTCCGGTCGAAATGTACAGCGGCAAGGAAATTATTCTCCTTGTGATTGAGTACATTGTCATTCAGGCTTACCCCCGGGGTTACAAGTTCCGTTATACCTCTTTTTACAATTTTTTTAGTGAGCTTCGGATCCTCCAGCTGTTCGCATATTGCAACTCTCTGGCCTGCCCTCACTAGCCTGGGAAGATAAGTGTCGAGGGCATGATATGGGAAGCCTGCAAGCTCGACATATGAAGCTGCCCCATTGGCTCTCCTGGTCAGGGTTATTCCAAGTATTTCCGAAGCCCTGATGGCATCCTCACCGAATGTCTCGTAAAAATCACCCACCCTGAAAAGCAGGATAGCATCGGGATGCTTAGACTTAACAGCGTAATACTGCTTCATCAGGGGTGTTTCGACATATTTCGGGGTTTCGGGCATCAGCAGTGAAGATTGAGTGCTAACAAAGATAAAAAAATCCACGAACTCATCCCCCTTTCCCCCTTCTCTCCGCCGCTTGCCGGAAAGAAGGGGGGAACTGTAAGGTATGGAATTATTAACTCCCCCTCTCTGAAAATCAGAGAGGGGGCCGGGGGGTGAGTTCATGATGGCGCTTATTTGAATTACTAATTATTATCCTTGAATCTTATGTCGTGAATGATTAATTTAACATCACATAATTGGTCAGGAAATGAAGAAGGTTTTAATTCTCGGCGCCGGCATGGTTGCAAAACCAATGGTTGAATTTCTTTTGCAGAATGGCTTTTCAATAATGGTTGCATCACCGATGAAGGATAGAGCCGAGGAGATGATAGCCGGAAACCCGAACGGTAAAGCACTGTTCTGGACAATGGATGATCAATCAGTTCTCGACCGGCTGGTTGCAGAGCACGATATTGCAGTAAGCCTGCTTCCCTACTCCTTTCACTCGGCTGTTGCCAGAGTCTGCCTGAAACACAGGAGGCCGCTTGTTACGACATCATATGTACAGAGGGAAATGAAAGAGATGGAACAGGAAGCCAAAAATGAGGGTGTCCTGTTTTTAAACGAGATCGGGCTCGATCCGGGCATTGATCACATGTCTGCCATGAAGATCATCGATCATATTCACGGCAGGGGTGGTGCAGTTAATGAGTTTTATTCCATATGCGGGGCACTACCGGCACCCGAAGCTGCCAATAACCCCCTCAGGTACAAGTTTTCGTGGAGTCCGAAGGGAGTCGTTATGGCAAGCAGGAACAGCGCGCTGTACCTAAAGGATGGCCGTAAGGTTTTTGTTGAACCGGTAAACCTTTTCAGGGATACATTTGAAACTGATTTCCCTGGCGTCGGTAAAATGGATGTTTATCCAAACCGCGATTCAATCAGCTACAAGGAGATTTACGGCATTCCAGAAGCTAAAACCATGTTCAGGGGGACATTCAGGTTTAAAGGCTGGTGCGAGACGCTGGACCTGATGAAGTCGATGAGAATGCTTGATGATGACCAGGCCGACTATTCAGGTTTTACTTTCACTGATTTCATCCGCGAACGGGCGGGCCTGGGAGCCGGTGACCCGGTGAACGCCTTAGGTGAGAAATATGCAGTCGACAAAAAAGGCACTGCGATCAAAGCACTTGAATGGCTGGGTTTTTTCGATAATAAGGATATGGGGTACAAAATGACGACTCCATTTGAAATTACATCTGACCTGATGATCTCAAAAATGCCGCTTGGCGGGAATGAGAGAGACATGGTGGTGCTACAGCATACATTTAAGGCAACATACCCCGACGGGAGGAAAGAAACGATCAGGTCGTCGATGCTGGATTTCGGAACGCCGGCAACAAATACCTCTATTGCAAGAACCGTTGCACTGCCGGCGTCTATAGCCGTAAAGCTTATTCTCGATGGGAAAATCAGGCTTTCCGGGGTTTACCGGCCGGTGGTCCCTGAAATTTACATGCCTGTGCTTGAAGGGCTGGAGCAGCTGAATATAAGGATGAAGGAAGAATACTCATAACGACGCAGGGCGCCGGTTTCAAGGGAAGGGCACAGGATCAATTTACCCTGTTTAATCACTTCAACCGGTTTAGAATTTAAGGTAGTATTCCCTGGTCAGCTCCATATACTCCCTGGTATAGCTATGCCTGGTCCCGGTTTCAATAGCAAGAAAACTTTCATGAGGTTTTCTTTTTACCGTTTCAAACTTCATTATCAACCTTATCACTTTACCCTGGGGAGTAGCCTTGACCTTTATCATGGAATTGCAGAACAGTCCTTTTCCACTTGCTTCGGTCATAAAAATGGTCCCCTCCTCGTATGGCAGTATTACCTGCAGGCTCCCTTCCGGGGCAAGAATCAAAACTGAATTTTCAAGCAAATCATCAGACGACAGCGAGAATGCATGCCTCAACCGGGCCTTCCCTGGTTCGGGATTGATAAGGGAGTTCCTGAAGTAAGGCGGGTTGGAAATGATAACGTCAAATTTTTTACGCGTGTCACCGGCAAATTTTTCAAGATCGGAATTTACTGCCGACAAACGTTCACGCCATGGTGAGGATTCAAAGTTTTCCTTCGCCTGTAAAAATGAGGCATGATCAGGCTCAATTGCAATTATTTCTGCGTCGGATCTTTGCGCGCACATCAAGGCGATCAGGCCCGTACCTGTCCCGATATCCAGGATCGAAGCAGCGTTCCCGAGATCAGCGCATGCTCCGAGCAGCACTCCATCCGTACCAACCTTGAACGCAGCATTTTTCTGCCTTACTGTGAACTGCTTAAAGTTAAAAAAGTCGTTAGCCATCCCGGCAGCCAATTTATCTGAAACCAATAACTTAAAATTAAGGAACTTTGATGATATTTATATCATGGAAAAAGAACTGGTCATATTCTGGTTCAGGAGGGACCTCAGGCTTGAGGACAATGTTGGTCTGTGGCATGCCCTTACTTCCGGTTTCAGTGTCTTGCCTGTATTCATTTACGACAGCGATCTGCTTTCAACACTCGAACCTGACGATAAGAGGATGACTATTCTGGGTGAAATCCTTCGGACACTCGACAGTTCAGTCAGGCAACGTGGCAGTGCCATTTTTTTTGCCCACGGCCGGCCTCTTAATATCTTTAAGGAGCTCGTTACCTTATTCAAGGTCAAAGCCCTGTATTTTAACCGCGATTATGAACCCTTTTCAATAAAGAGGGACGGGGAAGTCACGGGCTTCATGAAAAGCCATGGCATTGCATGCTATTCATACAAGGACCAGGTTATTTTTGAAGGTGATGAAATCCTGAAAAATGACGGGAAGCCATATACGGTTTTTACCCCCTACTCGGTAAAATGGCTCTCAAAATTTTCAACGGATTGCACCAGAAAATACACTTCTGAAAAACTTACAGGCAATTTTGTATTCAACGGCGAAGAATCATACATACCTCCGGGTCAGCTGGGATTCAGGCCTCAACAGGTAAGCCAGCGTCCGGTAAATCTGGGCCATGATTTTTTACGCGGTTATGCGAAAAAGAGAGACTTTCCGGCGATAGATGGCACCTCGAACATCGGCCCTCATCTGAGGTTTGGTACAATCAGTGTAAGAGAAGCTGTAAGAAGGAGCCATGGCATTAGTGATGCCTTTGTCAAAGAGCTGATCTGGCGTGAATTCTTTATGCAGATACTCTTCCATTTCCCTTTTGTGACCGAGAGGAGCTTCAGAGCCGGGTTTGACAGGATTGAGTGGGTGAATGATGAAGAGAAATTCAATCTCTGGTGCGAAGGCAGGACAGGTTTTCAGATTATCGATGCGGGAATGAGAGAGCTGATTTCTACCGGGTATATGCATAACAGGGTCAGGATGATAGTGTCCAACTTCCTTACCAGGCACCTCCTGACCGACTGGAAATGGGGTGAGGCATGGTTCGCCGAAAAACTGATCGACTTTGAACTTTCATCAAATAATGGTAACTGGCAGTGGGCCGCCGGGTCGGGATGTGATGCAGCGCAGTATTTCAGGATTTTCAATCCCGATTTTCAGCTTAAGAAGTTCGATCCGCGATCAGAATACTGCAGGAAATGGATACCTGAACTTGGAACACCAGGCTATGCAAAACGCTGTGTCGATCTTTCCGAAGTCAGGGAAAAGGCACTCACTGTTTACAAGTCGGCGATTTACTCATAAATAAGGACCGGCGAGGATTTACCGGCCGGTCCTTTTTCTTTATCCGGCTTATTTAGCTTTAATATTGTATGCAGCGAGTGCATTACTATGCCGCAGGTACAACACTCCATCGTGAATTACCGGGTGTGCCCAGAAAGGTCCCATGTCGCCCAGGCTGAACCTGAAGCTGCTTACCAGGTCGAATTTCTGCGGATCAGCTTTCAGGAGACCAACATTCCCGTTCTTCTCCTCGTAGATATAGAGAAGCCCTTCAGCAGCAATAACTGATCCTTTGTTGTTCCAGTGCTGTTCCCACATTTTCCTGCCGGTGTTCCACTCTATGCAACACCAATTACCGAGACCGTTATTGATCCAGTTAGACCCATATATATAACCGTTAATCAGGACCACCCCTCCGTGATGATCATCAAGATGCCTGTCTGTCCATACAACTTTAGCACCTGAGCCGTCGTCGCTCATTTTAATCATCATTCCTCCGGTATCATAACCACCGGTCACATATACCATGCCATCACTGTACAACGGTGTGGTACATTTAATAAGGTCCCACTGGCGCATGTTCACGTCGCTTGATTGCTCATTTTCAATTGTCCAGAGTACCTTTCCGTCAGCAGCATCGACCGCGAAGACATGGTTCATTGCCACATTTATGATAATCTTCCTGGTGCCCCGGTTAATGAGAATCGGCGATACATACCCCGGCTTATCATTAATGCTAGCGGATTTCCATACAAGTGCAGCGGTATTCTTGTTAAGAGCTATAGTCATAGTCTCGGGTCCGCCGGGAGTATAATACAGCTTATCTCCGTCGATAAGCAGTGATTCAGCAATTCCCCATTCCCCGTAAGTGCCTTTATTCAATTCACTTGCCTTATATGACCAGATCACTTTACCCGTCTTCCCGTCAAAGCATGCCAGGTCGCCGTAGCCACTGCAGGTATAAACCCTGTCCCCTTCCACGGTTGGGGTGGCCCTGCTCTCAGGGAATGTCCGATTCCATGACCGCCCCATTACGGATTTCCAGAGAATTTTTCCTTTCATGTCGAGAGCGTAAAGCAGGTCATCCTTTCCGGCGGTCCCCGTTATGTAAATAGTATTCGACCCAAAGGAAGGTGAGGAATAGCCTTTGCCCAGCTCAAGGTTTGACCATAGAAGTGCGGGTCCGTCCTGTGGCCAGCTTTTCATAAGGCCCGTCTCGGCAGATACCCCGGTCCTGTTTTCAGGTCTCCATCCGCTTATTTTTTGCGCGTTAAGCTCCAGGCCCAGGCCCAGCAGGAAAGCAATTGATATTACTTTAAATTTCATAGAAGCTCATTTTCGTTTTTAAGAATTGCCGAAGATAGAATATTTTTTGCTCCGGACATTCAAACCTTGTTTGCCGGGAAAGAAATTCACAAGCTTCAGTCATATATAAAAATGTGCCATTTGTTATTAAAAACTTCCTGTACTTATATATTATTTTTTTCTTACCCGACACCGGGTTAATTTTAGCCTGACAATTTTAAATGCTGATTAATCCTATTAATGACCTTGCATGTTTAAAAACCAGTTGAAAGCCGCATTCAGGAGCCTGGTCCTTTACAGGAATTACACAATTATCAATATTGCCGGATTATCTGTTGGCATTGCAGTCTGCATGGTGATTTTCTTAATTATCCGGTTTCAGACGAGCTTCGATAATTTTCATTCAAAGAAAGACCGCATATACAGGGTATTAAGCGAGTACCGTCATGTGGAGGGGGCAAAAACGGGTAAGGATGTTCCCTTTCCACTGCCGGCAGGATTAAAGATTACATTCCCTCAAATTGAACAGGTGACAGCAATTTTTGCCAGTCATGATGATAAATTCCTTATCCCCGATGATAATGGAAAGACGATAAAGGCATTTAAGGAAGACAAGGGGGTATTTTATGCAGAGCCTTCATTCTTCAAAATTTTCGACTTTCCTCTCCTTGCAGGTTCGTACGAATCATTGAAAGATCCAAATAATGTGCTTCTTACAAAAGAAACTGCGGAGAAATACTTTGGAGACTGGAATTCCGCGATTGGTAAGACAATCATGCTGCAGTTAGGGGGTTATATATTTGAGCACGGCACCCAGGTGCTTAAAGTATCGGGAATTCTTGCCACCATACCTGTAAATACTGACTTTCAGCTAAAAGTTGTGGTGGCTTACGGAACAAGCTTTTCCGGAAGTCTCATGGCACAATCGACAGACTGGCAGGACAGGACAAACTCGGGTTTCGGCTGCTATGTCCTGATGCCACCCAACGTATCTGCTGATAATTTTAATGAGCAACTCAGGGCATATTCCAAAGAAGTCCAGGCACCGGACAACAGTGACAGTCAATTCATACAGCCGATAAGAGATGTTCATTACGATACAGAAACCGGAAATTACAGTAACAGGACAATCAGCCGCAGGCTGCTCAATGTGCTGTGGCTGATAGCGGCCTTCATCCTGCTGATTGCCTGCGTTAACTTCATCAACCTGTCGACGGCCCAGGCAGTCAACCGAGCGAAAGAAGTATGCATAAGAAAAGTCCTGGGGAGCAATAAATCACAGTTACAGCTGCAGTTTTTAGTTGAAACCTTTCTTATCGTGCTGATTGCCGTTATCGTTGCAGGCTTCCTGAGCCTTATCTCCTTACCATATATTAACCGGATACTCGATCTTCCTCTTTCATTCAGCCGGCTTGATCTTTCTACAATTGCATTGTTCACTTTTATCCTTACAGCAGGCGTAACGGCTCTCGCAAGTTTCTATCCTTCAATGGTTTTATCACGATTTAGTCCGGTGGAGGCACTAAAGAGTAAACTTACAGCCAATACTTTAAAAGGTGTCACATTAAGAAGGGGGCTTGTTGTTTTTCAATTCATTATTGCCCAGGTACTAATTATCGGAACCCTTATCATTGTCAGGCAGATGAATTATTTCCTGGATCAGCCGCTGGGATTCGATAAAGATGCTGTCATAAATGTTCCATTTCGTGTAGATACTTCATTCTTCCACAGGGAGGATTACCTGAAGCATAAGTTATTGTCAATAGATGGTGTAAAGGCAATATCCTTGTGTTCCAACACTCCTGTGGAAGACGGGAATGATACCTGGAGCACCTTTAAGTTCGACCATGCGACAAAAGAATCAGATTTTAAGGCTATTACAAAATTTGCCGACGAGGAGTACCTCGATGTTTACAAGTTAAAGCTTATTGCCGGAAGAGATTTGCAGGCCTCCATGTTTACCAGGGAATTTCTGGTAAATGAGTCTTTTATGAAAAGCCTGGGAATTACAAACCCCGAGGATATGCTGAACAGGGAAGTAAGCATCTGGGGAGGGAAAATAATGTGCCCGGTTGTTGGTGTGTTGAAAGATTTCAACGACCGGTCGTTCCGAAATGAGCTGGCTCCGTTGCTTATTACAACGAACGGGACAATGTACAGCCAGGCATCGATAAAGCTTGACACGAAAAATATATCGTCCACACTGAAATCTCTAAAAGCAGCATGGGAGGAAACAATCCCGAATTTTGTATATGAATACAGGTTTATTGATGATAAAATTGCCGGTTTTTACAAACAGGAGGCTCAGCTATCGCAATTATATAAGATATTTAGTGCAATCTCAATCTTCCTGAGCTGTCTTGGACTATATGGTTTAGCCTTATTCATGGCCGTGCAGAGAACCAAGGAAGTCGGCATTCGTAAAGTTATGGGAGCCAGTGCAGCGAGTGTTGTATATTTGTTTTCAAAGGAATTTATGATCCTCATTGCGGTTGCCTTCGCAATTGCTACCCCCCTGGCATGGTATTTTATGCACAGCTGGCTCCAGGATTATGTTTACCGAATCAGTGTCAGCTGGCTGATCTTTGCCGCAGGAGGATCTGTCTCCCTTGTTATTGCACTTGTAACTATTAGTTTCCAGGCAGTTAAAGCAGCAGTCGCAAACCCCGTGAACAGCCTTCGCTCAGAATAAGCTTCGGCTTTCGAATACAGTCTTCGCTCTGAATAGTTAATTTTATGAAGAAATTCGATCGCGGGAAAACCTTGAGAAAATTGAAAAAAGAAAAGCACACCAGGACTCTTATCCACATTCTTGTTTGGATTGTAATTATGGTTCTGCCTGTTTACTCGGCCAGAAGGTTCAGGATGGGAAATACATTCCTCATTACATATTATACTTTTACCATAATCAGCGCCCTGATCTTTTATTCAAACTACATCATTCTTGTGCCCTGGCTGTTCTTTCGAAAAAAAAGATTCAGGTATTATATCGCAGCTCTTGCTCTCGTCTTCTGCTTCTATTTTATATCTGATTTCACCAACGAACATATTGTCAGCTACTTGTCAAAAGGAAGCGATCAGCAACAGTTTGAGAGGTTGCCTGGTGAAGAGCTTAAGCCTCCGGGACAACCCCGGCGTTCCATCATCAGGATACTTATCCCCCATGCCCGCATTGTAGGTTATGCTTCATCTTCGCTTTTTATGGTATTTCTTTCACTCGGGCTGAGGGTGCTTGAGCGCCAGTCCAGGATCGAAAAGATCCAGGAAGAAATGGAAAAGGCAAAGCTCAGTTCAGAACTTGCATTCCTTAAGAGCCAGATCAGCCCTCATTTCTTTTTCAATACGCTTAATAACATCTATTCCCTGATCGGAAGGAACAATGAAGATTCAAAGAATGCTGTAATAAAGCTTTCCAGGCTGATGAGATATGTCCTCAATGAATCGGGGCAGGAAAATAAGTTCCTGAGCAACGAGATTGAATTCATGAACAATTATATTGATCTCATGAAGCTAAGGATAGTATCTAAAACCAGGCTTAACGTAAATTTCCCTTCCGATTATAAAGATATTACGATCCCCCATCTGCTCTTCATCTCGTTGATTGAGAATGCTTTTAAATACGGTATCAGCGTGCAGGACGAATCTTTTGTGAGTATAAAACTGGAGTGCGGGGAGAATAACATTTTTTTCAGTTGTGAAAACGGTTTGCCTGATACCGGGAAAGAGCATATTTTTACATCTTCGGGCATAGGATTGAAGAATTTAAAAAAGCGTCTCGACTTGCTTTATCCCGGCAGGCATCAGCTTTCGATCAACAGAACAAGAGATAAATTTGAAGCAAGCTTAAACATTCGGTTATAAAATGATAACTGTTATTGCAATAGATGATGAACCACTGGCACTCCAGCTTATTGTCGAGTATATTCAGAAGACACCGGGACTGGAACTTGCAGGGCAATTTGAAAATCCAGTTGAAGCGGTACAATATATAAGCAATAACCACATTGATCTTGTTTTTACTGACATCCAGATGCCCGGCTTGAATGGAATTGAATTCACGAGGTCGATGGTTAATGGTCCTGTAGTGATTTTTACCACCGCATTTGATGCTTATGCGATTGATGGCTTTAAACTTGATATTGCCGACTACCTTCTGAAACCTTTCACTTACGAGGAATTCCTGAGGTCTGTTCACAAAGCCGGAAGGATGTTAAGTTCGGCTAAGAAACCCGTCATGGAGGTTCTCTCGGACAATGAGTTCCTTTTCCTGAAGTCAGACTATAAAATAAAACGGATTAATTTCCGGAACATCCTTTATATTGAGGGTTTGAAGGAATATGTAAGAGTGTATACAACTCTTTCAGACAGGGCCATCCTGTCTCTGTCTTCACTTAAAATGATGGAAAAAAAGCTGCCTGACGGCAAATTCATGAGAGTTCATCGCTCCTTTATCGTAAATCTCGAAAAGGTTGAGACGATTGATCGTAGCAGGATAGTTTTCGGAAAGAAATTTATCCCGGTAGGAAACCGGTACAAGGACAGGTTCCAGGAATTCCTCGACAAGAATTTCCTGTAGGAGTTTCCGTTTATCTTTCAGATTAATGACCGTTAGGAAGATATAGTAGCTGTCCGCGTTAAAACTTTCAATTGCTCCAGGTCCAAAAGGGGGAAAGTCATATTTAACCGGATTATCAGGATCGAAATTCCTCAGGACTCCGGTAAGTTCCTCGACTGCCTTCCAGTCGTCTTGTTTTCTCGGGAGTATTCCGAGTTTTCGTGCAGCATTACCTGAATGATGATCGAGCGGGATGAAAAGCTGCAATGGTTGCTGCAAGAAAGCCTGCTGTCTCGCGATCTTTTCTTGCAGTAAAAAGGCGTGGTATCGGGATCGGATCTTTTACGATGAATTCAGGATTATTGAAGAGGAGATCTTTTTCGTCGAGGAATTCCTTCAGCTCGGAAACAGGGATACAGTTATATGACTCTTTAAGACTCATTTACAATCAATCCATCCCTGATACGAAGGATCCTGTATGACATTCCGGCCATTTCCTGGTCGTGAGCAACTATTACAATTGTCTGTCCGAAGGTACATCTAAGTCAGAAAAACAGGTTATGCGCTCATTCCTATTCTCTGAATCGAGATTCGCTGAAGGTTCGTCAGCAAGGATAACCGGGGGTTTGTTTATGGGTGCAGGTGCCACAGCCACTTTTTGTTTCTTTCCACTGGATCAGATGGTTCATGATCAAGCCTGTCGAAAAAATTCTGATAGCCGGGAGTACTTCAGTTATATTCACATAATCTTCCTTTTATTATTACCTGATATTTATTTTGTAACTTTAACTGACAAAATAACACTTGCCAGCCCCTGACTAAAGAGTCATTTGGTAAAATGAATTGATCATTAACCAGATGACCTTCCTGAACAAACAAAAGGGTACTTAATTTTAATCTCAAGGTAAGGTGTGGATGGATTTGACCTATAAGAAATTTTGTCTTTGCCTTTTTTCAGCCTTAATAACAATCAGTTCATTCGGGCAAAATGAAAGTATAGAATTCGACCATTATACTACAAATAATGGGTTATCAAATGGATATATTTATTCAATCTTGCAGGATTCCAAAGGCTTTATCTGGTTCGGCACTGCCAATGGATTAAACCGTTTTGACGGATATACCTTTAAAGCCTACTATTCCGATCCAAAAGACACCTCATCCGTTTCAGGCAACGTAGTAACTTCAATGACCGAAGACTCTACCGGGAATATATGGGTCACGACTACCAGTGGGTTTTGTTCATACAACCGGAAGAAAGATTCTTTTTCAAGAAAGAGCCTGGTTGTAAACGGTGAAAATCTGCATGTTTCATTTCTTAATACATCCATGATAGACCACAAAGGTTATCTCTGGCTTGGTTCTTCCGGAGGTATCTTCAGATTCAGATTGTACAATAATCCTCAGGTTTCCAATAACATTATCAATGCAGAAATGTATCAACTTGACGAAGTCGATGTGACAGCAGTCTACAGGAATATTGTTTATTCAATTGTTGAGGACAATGACCGAAAAATCTGGGTCGCGAGTTACAGCAATAAACTATTCTGCTTTGATGAACAGGTAAATGGATTTATTCCTCATCCGATCGATTATCCGGAAGCCGGGAAATTCAGCAATTTCCGCAAGGGTTTGTTAAAGGACCTCGACGGGGATTTTTATATAACAATTGAAGATAACGGGCTACTTGTCTGGTACCGGGGGAAAAACCGCTTCTGCCTGTACAAGCCGGACGAACCTGATAAGGGCCCTAAGGGCAATATCCTATTTGCGCTTGAAGAAGACAAAAATGGCTTGATATGGATAGGTGACAGAAATGCTGAGGGCATAAGCATTTTTAATAAGAAAACGGGAAAATTCACTTATGTTCAGGCCGGTGTGACAAACCCATATTATTTAAATTCAAATAAAATTAACTGTATCTACCGCGATAAATCAGGTTCAATGTGGGTGGGCACAATAATCGGAATAAACAAATTCAGTCCAGGTAAGCTTAAATTTAACAGGTATTTCAGCGATCCTTTGTCCCCGGGGAAATTAAGCTTTAATAATGTTCTATGTTTTGCGGAAAGTAAAAACGGCGATATTTGGATCGGAACAGATGGTGGCGGGTTAAATAAGCTCGATCATATTACAGATAAATTCGTTCATTATATGCATGATCCCTCAAATGCTGGTTCATTAAGCAGTAATTCGATAATTTCACTCTGCGAAGATCATGAAGGAGCGCTATGGATGGGAACCTTTGACGGGGGACTAGCAAGACTTAAGAATAATAAGTTTGATGCCTTTTTCCCCGACCCGGTCAATCCTTATTCGATCTCAAATAAAAACATCTGGTACGTACTTGAAGACACTAAGGAGAACCTGTGGGTTGCGACCCTGAACAGCGGACTTGACCTGTTCGACAGAAAGACCGGAATGTTTTATCATTATACTGTCAGGGAAAGTGATTCATCAAGTATTTGTTCCAATGTCCTGCTTGGACTTTATGAGGATAGAAGCCAGAGATTGTATATCACAACCTACCAGGGTGTGAGTATTATTGATCTGAAGAATTATGATTTTTCAAAATTTCCACCCGATATTAAGTTCAGCGCTCTGAGGCATAAAGAAAACATGAACAGCATCAGTACCAATGCTGTTTACTGTGTCAGGGAGGATAATGAAGGTAATTTATGGTTCGGAACCATTGGTTCAGGAATTGATAAGCTTGATGCAAAAACCCATATCTTCACCAATTACTCCACGAAGGATGGATTACCGGGCAACTTTGTAAGTTCAATTCTTGTAGATGAGTTCAATAATCTGTGGCTGGCAACAGATAAAGGCCTGGCCAGGTTCAATCCTGATACGAAGGAAATAAATGTTTTTGGCCTTAAAGACGGATTGCAAAACCTGAACCTGAAGAGCTGGGCAATAAGGACTAAGTATGGTAAAATGTTCATTGGCGGTCCGGATGGATTTAATTCGTTTTACCCCGGACAGGTAAGACAATTCCAAAATCCAAATAAACCACCTGTAATTATTTCAGGATTAAAGATATACAACAAGCCGGTTAAAATAAATGAGAAATTCGGTAACAGGATTATTCTGACAAAAGACATTAGTGAAACTGAAGAACTTAAACTGACCTTCAAGGAAAATTTCTTCACCTTATATTTTGTTGCCCTGGATTATACAACACCTGAAAATAACAGATACGCTTACATGATGGAAGGTTTCAACAATGAATGGATAAATTGTGGAGCAATTCATGAGGCTAATTACACCAATCTGGATCCCGGCACCTATACTTTTCATGTTAAAGCTTCAAACAATGATGGGGTCTGGAATGAAAAAGGGGTTTCATTAAGGGTTATTATTCTGCCTCCCTGGTGGAGAACATTGTGGTTCAGGATTTTCCTGGCAGTTTTTATAACAGTTACAGTTGGTTATGCTTTTTTGTCACGCTTAAGGTACTTGAAAAATCAGAAAATTGTTCTTGAAAAACTGGTCACTAAAAAGACCTCTGAGTTACAGGAAGCAAATACTTCATTAACGACGCAGGCAGAAGTATTGAATGAGACTAATCTCATACTAAAAGAAAGGCAGCTTCAAATAGAGAAACAAAGAGAGGAATTACTGGTACAACACGAAACTCTTTTAAAAATGAATCAGGAATTAAAAGAGCTAAATGCCACTAAGGATAAGTTCTTTTCAATTATTGCACATGACATTAAAAATCCATTTAGTGCAATAATGGGAATCAGCGACAATCTTGAAGAGAACTACATGGAATGGACTGATGAAATGAGGCTTGAATCCATTAATCTTATATCTGATTCCTCGAAAACACTTTATCAGTTACTTGAAAACCTGTTACACTGGTCACGTTCGCAACGCGGTACCATTGAATTTTCCCCTGAGAAAATCGAAATCAGCGACACTTTATACAACGTTACTCAGCTTTTTAATGGACCTGCTGAAGCAAAAAATATCAGGCTGGAAACCTATTTACCAGAAACACCGCTGGCAGTAAAAGCCGACAGGCAGATGCTGGATACAATAATACGTAATCTGGTAATTAATGCAATAAAGTATACTCATCGGGGTGGAGAAGTTCAGATTATTGCCGAAGCAATTCCTGGATTCGCAAATATTATAGTTAAGGATAATGGCGTGGGAATGAATGATCTTGTAAAAGAAAGACTGTTTAAAATAGATTCCCAGAATGCCACTCCCGGAACCGAAAATGAAAAAGGCACAGGCCTTGGTCTTATTCTTGCCGGAGAATTTGTCCATAGAAATGGCGGTGAAATAGGTGTAGAAAGCAAATTAGGTGAAGGAAGTACGTTCCATTTCACACTTCCATTATGGTGACCCGGGAAAGCAGGTCCTGAATAAAGATAAAGCAATACATTCTGGAAATCAATCCCGCTCATGTCGTTAAGGACCATCCATCACAGGAACAAGTTCTCCCGGATTGTTCAGTCAGCATGATTTATAATCATATTTCCTTATTTTTATAGTCTCCATTTTAAGGAAATGAAGTTAACAAAATCAGATTTGAAAGAGTTCCTGGATGAAAAGGTTGATCTATATAACAGGCCTTCATTCATTGAATCTGATCCAATTAGTATACCACACCAGTTTGCGAATAAACAGGATATTGAAATAGCGGGGTTTCTTACGGCAACAATTGCATGGGGGAACAGGAAGATTATCCTAAGAAATGCGAACAGGATAATGGAAATGCTCGATCATTCACCATACGAATTCATTATGAATTCTACGAATGATGAAATAGAAATGATCGACAAGTTTGTCCATAGGACTTTCAATTCCAAAGATTTGATATATTTTTTGAAAGCCTTGCGGAATATTTACATGCATAAGGGTGGCCTGGAAGCCTTGTTTCACGCCCATCAGACCACAGATTCATTGCAGCTGGCCATTCATGAGTTTCATAATATATTTTTTGAACTTCCCCACGAAATAAGAACTGAAAGGCATGTATCTGATCCGTTCAAGGGTTCGGCAGCGAAGAAGTTAAATATGTATCTCCGGTGGATGATTAGAAATGACAACAAGGGTGTTGATTTCGGATTGTGGAAGTCAATTTCACCTTCAATACTATCATGTCCGCTTGATGTTCATTCAGGAGCCGTTGCAAGAAAGCTTGGCTTACTGAACCGGAAAATAAATGATGCTAAGGCAGTTGCCGAATTGGATATGGTCTTACGAAGCTTCGATGAAAACGATCCTGTGAAGTACGATTTTGCACTTTTCGGACTCGGAGCTATTGATAACTTTCGTAATTGACAGAGAGAATTCAAAGATTGACGGTCCTGGAACACGGGAAAGGATTAAGAATCAGTGACTTTCAGTAGTAAAAGATAACTCATGGGCTGGAATTAGCGGATGATACTTCTTGTTCTGTTATGACTCATTTACAATCAGTCCATCCCTGATACGAAGGATCCTGTCTGACATTCCGGCCAGCTCCTGGTCGTGAGTCACAATAACGATTGTCTGGCCGAAGGCATCCCTGAGCCTGAAGAACAGGTTATGAAGCTCTTTCTTATTATCTGAATCGAGGTTGCCCGACGGCTCGTCAGCGAGAATAACGGTAGGATTATTAACCAGGGCCCTGGCTACTGCCACTCTCTGCTGCTCTCCCCCGCTGAGCTCCGAGGGCTTATGATCTAGCCTGTCAGTCAGATTCAGGAATCCCAGCAGTTCCCTGGCCCTTGATTCTGCCTCTGCTTTGCCTTTTCCGGAAATAAATGCAGGGATGCACACATTCTCGATAGCTGTAAATTCAGGCAGAAGCTGGTGAAACTGGAATACAAAACCTATATGATTATTCCTGAATGATGCCAGCTGTTTTCCTTTGAGCCTGCTTATATCCGTTCCGTCGAAAGACACGATACCCTCATCAGCCTTATCGAGAGTTCCAATGATCTGAAGAAGCGTGGTCTTACCTGCCCCGCTTGCCCCAACGATTGAAACGACTTCTTTCCCGGCAATCGAAAGGTCAATCCCTTTGAGCACTTTGAGATCGCCATAGGCCTTTTTTATGCCGGTTACTTCAATCATTAAAAGTTAAGAGGAAATTTATTTTGCTTCCTGATTCGAGTTCCCTACAGTGTTCCCGTAACTGGTTTTTGTTTCCTGGTAGACATTCTTCAGGTATTCAGATGAATCGTTATAGCTGTGATTAAGGTTCTGGTTAATCTCCTCGGTGTTCTCCCCATTGGTTGAATGATGGCTATTGTCCGGCTGCGGGCTTTCAACCCTGATTTCATCCGGATCGTTCTGAACAGTACCCCCGGGACTGCTTTCATTGCTTCCGGCAGTTTCCCCGGCCTCATTATGATCATTCTGCCAGGAATTATTAATGTCATTTACATTCTGCTGAACATTATCCTTAATCTCATTGATATCGTCCCGGACCGAGTTCTGAAAATCATTCATGTGATTCTGAACATTATCCTTGACATCGTTGATATTGTTCTGAAAATCATTCATGTGATTCTGAACATTGGTCTTGATCTCATCGACATCATTCTGGACAGAGGAACGCATATCGCTCATTTCATTCCTGATATCCCTGGTGCTTGATTCGATCTCCTGCCGGATTTCATCAGTGGCTTTTTTAAAATCACGCATGCCTTTTCCGATTCCCCTGGCAACATCGGGCAGTTTGTCTGCACCGAACAGAAGCAGGGCAACGAGCATGATTAAGAAAATCTCCGAACCGCTTATGAACAAAAGTATTCCCATCTTTGCCTTTTCCCTCTTTTGACGCAAAGTTAAAAAGTTTATTGATTGCTGACCCCGGGGCAAAATTTTTCTGACCACTTTAATAAAATCCCTTGCCCAGGAACCTGTGAATGTGAAATGTTAATAAATACAATAAATAGTTAAAATCACGTTTAAAGCATAAAGGGTAATAATTATATTTTTGCGAAAAACCGATTCACCATGGGAAACCTATTTCTGGGACTGAGCCTTGATCAGGCGCCGGCAACCAATGCCGGCCAGGTTAACAGTCTCATCGAACTTCTGATGAAAGGGGGGATAATTATGATCCCGATCGTGCTCCTTTCAATTTTCAGCATCTACCTTTTCATTGAAAGATACATGTATATCAGGAAGACTGCTGCAATTGATGAGAATCTCCTGAATAATGTGATGGTTGAGCTAAGGGCCGGGAATGCCGACAGGGCGCTGATTCATACCAGGTCGAATACGACATCTATAGGGAGGATACTGGGCACAGGGGTGGAGAAGATCGGCAAGCCTGTAAAGGAGATAGAGAGCCAGATGGAGTCGCAGACCAACCTCGAGATCTCGCTGATGGAAAAAGATACGGGTTATCTTGGCATTATTGCAGGGATTGCGCCGATGCTTGGCTTTATCGGAACTATTTCGGGTGTTATCAAGATCTTCTACAACATTTCACTCTCCGACAATATCAGTATTGGTATAATAGCCGGCGGGTTGTACCAGAAGATGATTTGCAGCGGCACTGGTCTCATTGTCGGTGTCATTGCCTACACCGGTTACCATATACTTCAGATGATGATCGACAGGTTCACAATCAAGCTGCAGAGACAGGCATTTGATTTCATAAAGGCTATCTGAAATGAATATCAGGAGAAACAAGCAGTTCAAGCCGGAGGTAAGTACCTCGTCGCTGAACGATATCATGTTCTTCCTGCTGTTGTTCTTCCTCATCGTTTCAACCCTTGCCAACCCTAATGTCATCAAGCTGCTCCTTCCGTCATCAAAAGCAGCACAGGAGCTAAACAAACAGCAGATTACGATTTCAGTCACCGAGGATAAAAAATATTTTATCGACAATAAGCAGGTTGCACTTCAGGAAATCGAGGGGTTGCTGAGGACCAAAATGACCTCAATAAAGGAACCTACTGTTATCCTGAGGTTCGCGTACAATCTTCAGATACAGGATCTTGTTGATGTTCTTGAGATCGGTGTTCGCCTGAAGGTTAAAATGGTGATGGCCACCCAGAAGAAATCGGGAACATAACTTGCTCATCCGGCTGTGCCGGGCTCCGATTCGCTACTGTTATTTTGCTTGCTCAAATTAGCCTGTTCATTTCTTTTGCTCCTGCAAAAGAAATGAACCAAAGAACCGAAGAACATAGTGACGAGCTCGACGAAGTCAAAGTAACAGTAATCTCAAAAAAAGAGGGTGCCTTTGGAAGGCACCCTCTTTAAATATCTTACAAGTGAGGATTATTCATCCTGGTAAACATGTTTTTTGAAACCGCCTCTTTTCGAGAACATAATCGCTCCGACAATAATAGCACCGCATATCACGCCTGTGATAATCATGCCTATTGATATCATACCAGGTTTCTGGTATGCAATAAGCACAGGAGCGGCAAGCAGTGATACAAGGTTGATAACCTTGATCATAGGGTTAAGAGCAGGTCCGGCAGTATCTTTCAGCGGGTCACCGACGGTGTCGCCAACAACTGCTGCATGATGAGCATCTGAACCTTTGCCGCCGTAAAGACCATCCTCGATCGTCTTTTTCGCATTATCCCATGCACCACCCGATCCTGCCATAAAGACGGCAAGAAGCTGGCCCGAGATGATTACACCCGCGAGGAAACCGCCAAGGGATTCAACACCTAGGAGACTGCCGATTAGGATTGGTGAAAGAACTGAAATAAGTGCCAGAGGGATCAGCTCTCGCTGTGCAGCAACAGTACAAATATCAACTGCTCTCTGGTAATCTGGCTTCACAGTTCTTTCGATAATACCCGGTATCCTGAACTGGCGGCGTACTTCTTCAACGATCATTGATGCAGCGCGTGTGACAGCGTTGATAGTGAGCGATGAGAAGAGCCATGGAATAACACCGCCGATAAGGAAACCTATGAAGACCATCGGGAGGTTAATCCTGATGCCTGTTTCGAGAAGGGATTTTCCATGTTCAACAGCCGGTTGAAGAGCTGCCTGGGCAGTCTGAACCTTGCTTGCGTCGGTGATGAATGAACCGAAAAGGGAAACTGCAGCGATAACAGCTGAACCGATGGCAACACCCTTTGTAATAGCCTTGGTGGTGTTACCTGTGGCGTCAAGGCTGTCCATGATCCTTCTGGCTTCCTTATCGAGATGTGAAAGTTCACCAACGCCGTTGGCATTGTCAGCGATAGGACCAAATGCATCCATGGCAACATTGTTACCGGTAAGTGTAAGCATCCCGATACCTGTCATGGCAATACCATAAAGAACATAAACAACAGGCTGACCCCAATAGATAATCAGTGCAGCAAGTATTGTAATGGCAATGACAATTGTCTGCCATACTGCAACTTCAAAACCATAGGCAAGACCCTTAAGGATAAGTGTTGCAGAGCCGGTTTTGGCATTCCTCGCGATCTCTTTAACCGGACGATAATGGCCATCGGTAAAGTGTTTTGTTATCTCGTCGAGAGCGATAGCCAGGATGATACCGGTAACAACTGAAAGGAATGATCTCCATTCGTGAAGGTAGGCAGCTGAAATAATTCCGAAAAGAACAATGCTTATTGCAGCTGAGGTATAGAAACCTTTATTAATCGACTTGAGGGCGTCGTTATCCTTTGTCTCTTTCTGTCCTTTTACCAGGTATGTTCCTATGATGGATGAAAGAACACCGATACCACGCACAAGCAGCGGGAATATGATCCACGATAGCGCATGTGTCATTGTGTAAAGAACTACACCAAGGATAAGGGTTGAAACGATAGTAACTTCGTATGATTCGAAGATGTCGGCAGCCATCCCTGCGCAGTCACCGACGTTGTCGCCAACGAGGTCAGCAACCACTGCCGCGTTTCTTTCATCATCTTCCGGGAGCCCGGCTTCGACTTTTCCAACAAGGTCAGCGCCTACATCGGCAGCCTTGGTATAGATACCCCCTCCGACCCTCATGAAGAGAGCAAGAATAGTTCCCCCGAAGCCGAAACCAAGGAGTGTATCGGGTGAAGCGACACCGAAAATGATGAATATCAGGGTACCACCAAGAAGACCAAGACCATCGGTAAGCATACCAGTCACAGTACCGGCACGGTAAGCAATCTTAAGAGCTTCGCCGAAGCTTCTGGTTGAAGCGGCAGCAACCCTGACGTTTGCCTGAACAGCCATCCTCATTCCAAACTGACCTACCATCATGGAGAAACACGACCCCATGATAAATGCGATAGCACGTCCGAAACCGATTATGAGCTTAAGTGACTCTTCCGATTTTCCCACAAACCTGAGCTTCGATTCTTCTGAGGGCGGTACAATATAAACCGAGAAGAAGAGTACGATTGTAAAAAGAAAGATAAGCGGTACAATTGTCTTTAGCTGACGCTTCAGGTAAGCATCTGCACCTTCGCTGATCGCGCCCCATACTGCCTGCATCCTTTCATTGCCCTTATCGTTTGCCAGGACCTGCCTGCGAAGGAATAATGCGTATGCCAGTCCGAAGAAAGCAATGCCAAGAACGATCCATACTGCAATTATCTCAAATGTACTTGCATTTGATAAACCTAACATGATTCAAAATTTTAATTGATTAATATTAAAATGATTAACTGATTATGCTTAAATAGCCCTGAAGAAATCATAGTTTTGTTCTTCAAGCTCGGCCATGGACGGGAACGGATAGTGAACTACCTCATTCTTGTCACCTACATAAAATCCTTTGCCTATAGTCCTGTAAAGCAGTGTGCCGGAGAAAACTCTCTGAACAGTTTTCATCGCCTTGTCATTGTCATTCTTCAGGATCTCGAGGCAGTCGCGGAGGTGTCCCACATTCCTGTAAGGAAGAAGTTCAGCTGAGCCTGACCCCGGGTTGGTTGCAAGTTCGCCCAGTTTAAGGTCGGCAAAAAACAGCCTTGGAACATTTACATGTGAAGTACCGTCAGTAAGCGAAGTCACGAATTCCGAAGGAGTGTATTTTGTCGCCACTCTTGGAGATACCGGGCAAAGCTCCTGGTAAAGATGAAGATGATTTTTAGGCTCGACCGACTTATCGTAGCTGGTCTTTTTCAGTTCAAGCACCACGCCTGTTTCTGTTGTGACATACAGGTTTTTCAAAGCCTTCAGCGGTATCATCTCAAGCACCCTGTAGGTAGACAGGTAGACTGAACTCTTAGGAGAGCCGTCGGCTTTCCTGACACAACGCCTGTTTACATATTCCATGTCAATCTTGTCCTTGATCAGTTCAAGGTCAATCTCAAAGAAGATAGCCTGACTGACATTCCTCTTCTTCGTTCCAGTTGCCATATAGTCGCCAAACTCCTTCGGGGGAAGCATCGACGCTATTAAAGCCTCGGGAATGACAGATAAATAAATATACTTACTCATAGTAAAGAATATGAAATTAAATTATTAGGAATTAAAAAAAATTCGCAAGGTAAAGGTGTGGTTTTTCTCTGAAAATGCAACCCTTGAAAGGCATATTTTTTGACACAAACTGCCCGGTATCCCTAATTTATTTTCATTCAAAATTATAAACCAATCCCGGGTTATTTAACTTGTCTCCTCCCTGCTGTTGTTGCTTCATTAACCGACCTCTTCTCCCATGCATTTCGCCTCATCACCCCTCTCCCCCGGGAGAGGGGCCGGGGGTGAGGGAAATTATCCGCCAGAGATGCCGGGGGGTGAGGGAAATCTCTCCCCCGGGAGAGTGGCCGGGGGTGAGGGAAATTATCCGCCAGAGATGCCGGGGGGTGAGGGAAATTTCTCCCCCGGGAGAGGGGCCGGGGGTGAGGGAAATTATCCGCCAGAGATGCCGGGGGGGTGAGGGAAATTTTTCCGCCTGCGAGATGCCGGGGGTGAGGGAAATTATCCGCCAGAGATGCCGGGGGTGAGGCGGAAAAAGTGTGAACGAGTGCGTGAGTGTGGCAAGTAACAGGAACGAGAAAAAAAGAGCCGCTTCAGGAGCGGCTCTCATATTTTAATTCAACTATTAAATATTCGATGGAGAAATGGCTTTTTTAGCCTCTTTGCGCGTTGTGTCGTAAACAAGGCTGGTGGCTACGAATACCGATGAATAAGTACCTACCACAACCCCGACCAGCATCGCGAATACAAAACCGCGTATGACTGCCCCACCGAAGAAGAAAATGGCAAGCAACACAAGAATAACTGTCATTGAGGTGTTAATGGTACGGCTCAGGGTACTGTTAAGAGCCATATTCATAACCTCTTTCCTGTCGCGCTTGGGATAGAGAGGTATATACTCCCTCAGCCTGTCGAATACGATAACGGTATCCATCACGGAATAACCTATCACCGTAAGGATGGCCGCTATAAATGACTGGTCGATATCCATTGAGAAGGGCAGGAACCCATACCCAAGCGAATATATGCTGATGATTATCAGGGAATCGTGGAACAGTGCCACAACAGCTCCGAAACCGTGCTGCCATGTCTTGAATCGCAGGAAGATATACGAGAACATCATCACAAGTGCTATCGCAACGGCCCAGACAGCCTTGATCTTTGTGTCTGTAGCAATCGTAGGTCCAACGTTTTCCGAGCTTTTCCTGTTATCGGTAAGGAACTTATCTTTTGTAACAGTACTGCCGAGATATGGTTTAAGACCGTTGTACAACAGGGAATCAATCTCATTGTCGACACCCGATTCGTTGATCTTATACTTGGTGGTTATTTTCACCTGGTTGTCGCCACCAAAGGTCACAACCATTGGAAGATCGTGGAACGGTGCCGTCAGACTTGAAGCAATATCTTCAGTTTTTACAACATGATCGAACTTAATTACATAGGTGCGACCGCCGGCAAAATCAATACCCGGGTTCAGACCGCGGGTCAGAAGTGACACAGCCCCGATAATGGTGACCGTAAGCGATAATCCGTAGAATATCTTTCTCATGCCGATGAAATCGATATGGGTATTCTTCAGAATATGTTCGGTCATCGGGATTGAAAACGTAATCTTTGATTTTCTCCTGATGAGCCAGTCGAACATAAGCCGGCTGAGGAAGAACGCCGTGAAGAGTGAAAGCAGGTTACCGATAACCAGGGTCGTTGCGAAACCTCTGATCGGGCCGGTCCCAAATGTATAGAGTACTATACCTGTTAATATGGATGTTACGTGAGAGTCGATAATTGCAGAAAGTGCATGGTGGAAACCATCGTGAATTGCCAGTTTCTCAGATTTGCCCGCCCTGAGCTCTTCCCTTATCCTCTCGTAGATGATCACGTTTGCATCGACCGCCATACCTGTCGTAAGCACGATACCTGCAATACCGGGCAATGTAAGTACAGCTCCCAGAGAAGCAAGAACTCCAAAAAGGAACACTATGTTTGTGAAAAGAGCGAGGTCGGCAACCAGGCCTGCTTTATTGTAGTAGAAAATCATATAGGCCAGGATCAGAAGGAAAGCTATTGCAAAGGAGGTGAAACCTGCCTGAA